>ULOC01038422.1_pt1 | contig 38098 bp, 37 predicted proteins | sample 1952181 | NCBI WGS metagenome assembly ULOC01 (sample SAMEA4835592, study PRJEB28245) | human gut metagenome | biome: gut microbiome; material: fecal sample | place: Denmark | collected 2008
TACGCAAGTGCGTGAATGACGCTTAGAATATTATTCACATGTAGGTTTATCCTCCGGGGATGGCGGAAATAAAAATTAGAATATCGTTCACTTGTAAAAAGCCACTGTAAAAGGTGGCTTTTGGTTTAGGTAAGAGATTAAATACTATAGAAGAAAGAAGGTGTCTGCTTGGCAGAATATACACTTTACATAGACGAAAGTGAAACATTTAATAAATCTTTTTCCCAATAATAACTGGTACTGTTTTTCAAATGATTCATTTGTAGTGAAGCCTCGTATATCAAGTGCAAAATACACTATATAATGGCACAGACTTTATCCCCTTTACCATTCCAAAATTTCTTGTTGAAATCCTGATGGCATAAACCGGATCATATTTTTCCATATAAACCATCATACTTTTCGCTTTCACATGATTTCCCGCTTTACATTCAACCGGAATTACATGACTGTCTTTTTGTATCAGGAAATCTACTTCTGCCGTATTATCTGACTCCCAATAATGAAGATCATAGCCATTCGTTTTCAATGCAATTGCAACGTAGTTCTCTGTCAATATACCACGAAAATGCTCTGTTTCCTTACTCCTCAATGCTTCCAGCGTCATTCCCATTCTGGCAGACATAATACCCATATCACTATAGTATAATTTAAATGTACTCACATCCTGATATGCTGCAACCGGATAAAATCCCTGACTACATTTCATACACTTATTTACAATTCCAGCCCGAATCAGCCAGTCAATCGCATCTCCATATTGAGATGCACGCGCGCCCGATTTTATCAACTTATACTGGAACTTTTTAGCGTCTTTTGCCAACTGCGCCGGAAGGGAATCATATGCTTCAAAAATGCGCACTGTATCTGACTTATTCGCATATTTTGTCATATCCGCAATATAAGAGTTTAATAACATCTGTCTGATTTCCGTCTGCTCTATAGGACTGTCTTTTGCAAGGTCAGCTTTCACCGCTGCCGGCATTCCCCCAACAATACAATAATGATAAAATTCCTGCATAGCCTCCTCATGGAGCATCTCATTCAACGGCTGATTATTTTCATAATGTTCCCGGATCGTGTCTGTAAGCATCTGTTTTCCTTTTGCCCACAACACCTCTTCCAAATCCATTGGATACATGGTCAGCATCTGAACTTTTCCAACCGGAAATGAATATTTTTCCCGGTTCACCGCCACACCAAGCAGGCTTCCGGCAGCCATTACATGATATTCCGGAGCTTCTTCTGAAAAATATTTTAGCGAAGTTAATGCTCTTTCACACATCTGAATTTCATCAAAAATTATGAGTGTATTTTCAGGTACAATCTTTGCCTGATAGTATTTTTCCAAAACAGCTATCACATGATCTGCATGAATATCTGTTTCAAAATATTTTCCAATTCTTTCGTCTGTTTCAAAATTTACATAAATCGTATTCTTGTAATATAATGATCCAAACTCACGCATTTCAAATGTTTTTCCAACCTGACGTGCACCATAAATAAGCAATGGCATTCTTCCATCTGACATATTTTTCCACTCATATAACTTAGACGTTATTTTACGTTTCATGCGTATGCATTCTCCTTCTTCTTCCTTCTTCTCCAAAATATTTTGGTATATTTTAATGTATTATATTACATCTTTTCGTATGAATCAATGTGTTTTTTCACATTTTTATTCATATACACTATCATATAAATCATACTTACGCATGCGCAATAGCCTGAAACATAAATTTATCGTCCCCGATTGTTTCAAACGCCTTTCCCGGCTACCAGCCCAGATCCAGCAGCCAGTTATTCAGACTTCTCTCCCTCTCTTTTTCATCGGTAATCTCCTTTAGCCCGGTATACTCTCCCTTGATATTGCCGTCCACGATAAAAAGCACTCTGCCGCATTTTGCCGCAACTTTCGCATCATGCGTTACCATGACGATCGTTGTCCCCTCGTTGTTTAACTTCACAAGTTCATCCATAACCTCATTGGAGGAAGTACGGTTTAATGCGCCGGTCGGTTCATCGGCAAAAAGCAGTTTGGGACGGTTCATCATGCTTCTGCAGATACACGCCCGCTGAAGCTGTCCACCGGAAACCTCGTTGATATCGTTATCTGCAATCTCGATGATCCCCATTTTGCGCATAAGCTGCTCGCCTCTTTCCTGCTTTTCCTGCCTGCTTTCCCTGGACTTTTTGCTTTCTGCCGCCGGAAGCACGATGTTGTCGAGAATCGTAAGATTTTTCATCATATACATCTGCTGAAAAATAAATCCCATCTCATCCAATCGGATTTTTGCAAGTTCCTTTTCGCTCAGTTTCGTAAGATCCTTCCCCTCAAAAAGCACCTGACCGCTCGTTGCCCGATCCATCCCCGAGATGGCATACAAAAGCGTGGATTTTCCGGATCCGGATGGTCCCATGATTGCAACCATCTCCCCCTCTTTTACTTCAAGATTTATATTTTTTAATACATTATTCTGCCTTTTATCAATTACATAGGTTTTGCAAAGATCTTTTGCACAAAGCAATGCTGCCATAAGATTTTCCTCCATTTACTCTATATTGGTTGTATCGTTGCTCTTGATCGTCCGGATCTGTAATGCTGTCATTCCCGATGCCAGAAGCGTCATAAGGAAAATAATTCCAGGATACAGGAAAAAGATTTTCCACGGACGGATCACATAAGCGACTTTTCCTGCCCCCATCATTCCGAATATCGGATGACCGATTAGATACGTTGCCGGAATCGAACAGATTGCTGCCAAAATAACAGCCACCAGAGTAACAATGCCGAACCGTATCATATGCCATTCCATCACCCGTTTGTTACTAAATCCCATCGCCTTAAGCACCGCGATCTGGCTTTTCTCGTCCGCAAGAAATGACCGCTCCATCAGAATACATACAAGAATTACAACGATCAGTGTAATTCCAAGAAGCAGATACTGTACCGATTCCATCGTTGATGCCGCGCCCATACAATCATCACAGTATTCTGTGGCATTCATCACTTTTTCATTGTCAAAAAGCTTTTTGATCTTATCTTTTCGAACCTCAATCTCCTTTGCAGACGGATGATCATCAAAATCGATCTGATAACTCATAACATTCGCAATATAGGTAAAATCGGTCGGTGCATCCTCGTGAAGGCGTATGACCTCTCCAAGCTGATTCATGCTTTGAAAATAAGCAACCACAACGCAGTCAAGTGTCTCTTTTCCAAAATCAATCGTTACGGTATCTCCGAGTTTCGCCCCGGTCAATTTGCTGACCGTCGGTGTAATCGCAATCTCATTTTTGTTTTGCGGAACCACCCCTTCGGTATATTCGTACTCGGATGCTTTCGTATGGATTCCCTGCTGACAACTGATGGAATAATCTTTCCCATTAAAGCGAATCTTATTTTTGTACTGCGTTTCCACACAAAGCTTCGCAGGCATTCCGTTCTTCTTAAGCAGTGCTTCCGTTTCTGCAAAGTACGCCTCGATCTGCTTTCTTCCGTCCGGATTCATACAGCTCATCGCTTCCGTCAGATCGGTGTAATACAGATCACTCCGTGTTCCGAATGTTGTAACAAATGTATCGCTTCGCATGGTTGATGAGGTATTGACAAATACCAGCACAAACAGCGTACACAAAAAGAATGTGATTATGATCGTCATATACCGCCTCGGTGCACTGAACACATCATTGACCGCCATAAAGAAACCGGTGCTTCCGTGGCTTTTGACCAGGCGAAACGGCGATTTCTTCTTGTAACGCTCCCCCGTCTGCCCCGAACGGATCGCATCGATCGGAGAAGACTTCTTCACCAGCTTCGTACAACGAAAAGCATATAGCAGAATAACAATAACAACCAGAATTGCCCCAAGAACAGACAATAAGAAATGGTTATCTGCCTCCAGAACCATATTGCTGCTGACCGATCGCAGTAACAGAGTCGAAAACGGGATACTCACAAAAAATCCCACAACTGCTCCGACAACTGCCAACACCAGATACTTTGTCAGATAAAGGCTCCGGATCTTGAAATTGCTGATACCGATTGCTTTCATTACACCGATCTCACGAAACTCCTCGGAGATCGTAAACGTGATGGAAAACTTTAATACGACAAACGACACGATGATCAGGCAGATACTTAAGATCAGCATCGTAAACGCAACGATCATATCCATGACATAGCACATTTTTATCAGCGAACGTGCGCCGGAAAACATGATGCCCGGAGCCTGTGAGATAGCCGAAGCAATCTCCGATACGCCTGCCTCATCCTTTAGATCCATATAGCTGATCTGCCCCTGATACCCATTGTAAATGGTTTCATCCGAAAGCAGCTTCTCAATCTCCTCCCGATTGAAAAGAAAACGGCTGTTGCCCATCATGGAAGACCCTAAGAGAGCATCTTTTGCCATACCATCCAGCGTTACCGTAAAAGAAATACTGTTGTGCGTAATCCTGATTTTATCGCCCGGCTGCAAATGATTTTTCTCCATAAAATCACCGGTTGCATATGCATGCCCCTGCCTGATCTGGGTAATCTGCTTATTTTCTTTATCAAAGAATTTAAGCCGGCTGTCCTCGATGGACTGATAGACGACGGAATTCTTTGCCTCCAGATCTTCTCCGTCCATATCTTTCAGATTGGATTTTTCTCCGAATACAACCGGCTCAATGCGATATGCCCGGATGAAATCCATCTCTTGCAGAATCTCATCGATGGTCGCTTTGCTGTCCGCCCCCATCGAGATGACCACATAATCACCGATCCCCGCCTTATCCAGATAGGAATCCGTTCCGTTCATGACGGATACAACATTGCTGATTCCGCTCGCCACGAACATTGTCGCCAGCAGAATAAAAGCAAGTAATATTGCGTTCATTACTTTTTTTCTCTTTAAATCTTTTTTCAGAATACGAAAAAGCATTTTAACGTTCCTCCCCTCGTTTGATGTACTCATCTTACAGGAGAAATTATTAAACAATCCTTAAATGCACATTATGCCTTTCGCACAACGACTGTCGCGCAAAAATCATCTTCCTTTATTTCCGCAAATACTTCACCGTCCATTTTTTGCATCAACTGCCGGCTGATATACAGTCCGAGTCCCGAACCGTCTGCCGAACCGACATTGCTTCCGCGATAAAAAGAATCAAACAGATTCACAAGTTCTTCCTGTTTTAAGCTGCAACCGGAATTTCTTACCGTGATCAGCCTGCAGTCCTCTTCCTCCGAAAAATCGATGGAAATACACTTGCCGTCCCCGTATTTGATCGCATTTTCCAAAAGGTTCTGCAGCACCTCGATCAGCCGGTCCGCATCCCCTTTCAGCAACAGATCGGTGTAGGAGGCAATCTGAAATCCGGTATGCAGATTACGCAGTTTTTCCTCGTAAAGTCCCCGGATCGCATCGATCACATGGGACAGATACACTTCTCCCGGATTGACGCTCAGTTGCAAAAAATCCTCCCTCGATGCAAGCGTGATTTCATTGACATATTCCTCAATCTCTTTTACGTTCTTTTCAATCCCCCGGCATGCTTCAACGCGCTGCTCTCCGGTCGTGTAAAGCCCCTCCGCCAAAGCCTTCGCATACAGCCGGATTGCAGATAGCGGTGTCCTGATGTCATGTGTCAGCGATAGTATCAGCGTCTTTTTTTCTTTTTGCAGCGCAAGTTCTTTTTCTTTGTTGCTCTCCAATGTTTCACGCAGCATGTCCATTCCCCATAGGAATCTGCCTAACAATTTGCTTTTTTCGGCTTTGATCGGCACCGAGAGATTTCCTTTCGCCAGTTCCTCGGTCAGCGACTGCATCTGCTCAAACGGCTTTATGATCTTCTTTCCGATATAACAGATCAAAAAAACAGACAGCAAAAACAGAATTCCCATGACAATATCCATGAGAATCCAGGTTCTGTCGTCTGTCTGTGTATAAATGATCCTGTAGATGATTTCTGTTTTATCCTGCACACGCGAAATGCACGGTTCCTGATTATTTGCTGTCACATAATAAACGATATTCGCAAGTGCAATGATCATAAGCTCCACGCCCCAGAACTTCGCCGCAAATTTTTTGTAATTATTCATATCGATATCCCGTTCCCCAAACCGTAATAATGTGTTTCGGCTTCTTCGAATCCTGCTCGATCTTTTCCCGCAGCCACTTGATATGTACCGTGAGTGTCTGCAGCTCCGATTCACTGTCGCTTCCCCAGATGCTGTTGAACAGGTATTCCTTCTTCAATGTCGTTCCTTTGTTCTCAACCAGAAGTTTCAGCAACTGGAATTCCTTTTCCGTGACACTAATCGGTGTCCCGTCCACAGCGAGCGTCTGCGTGACATTGTTTAATTTCAGATTGTCGCATACGATTTCGTCCAATGCATATTTTCGTTTGAAAATGCCGTTGATCTTGGCGATCAGAATATCGATATCATAAGGCTTACAGATGTAATCATCCGCGCCGATCTGCAAGCCTTTTAATGTGCTTTCCTTGTCGTCTCTTGCAGTCGCGATCATAATGTGTGCATTTGAGGTCTCTCTTATTTTGGAACAAACGGAATAACCGTCCACGCCCGGCAGACCGATATCAAGTACGACAAGATTGGCACCGTACTGCTCAAAGATCCAAAGCGCCTTCTCCCCGGTGTCCGCAAGGCTCACCGTATAATTTTCTTTTCGCAGGAAATCGCACAAAAGTGTACCGATCTCCCGGTTGTCCTCTACGATAATAATGTCCGGCATTATTTTACCTCATGTCCTGTCACGGCCTCAAAGTGATATTTTACAATTCCAAGGTCAATCCTGGAATAAAAACCACCAAGATTTTTGGCTGTTACAATTCCGTTTTTCAGTTCAAAATAAAACTTCTGCTGATTGACAGCAGTTGGTGCAAGACTTACCGCTTCCATACCTTTTTCAAACCATTCGTTCTTCTGATCCGCCTGTCCAAGTTCTGCGATACTTTTGCTTTTATGTGGAACTCCCTGTGTTTCTCCATATCCCAGTGAGATAATAATGAGTAGCTTCTGTCCTCTTTTGATCTGCGCTTTTGATTTTCCATGCGTCATTGCCACCCAGCAGGTATTAAGCCCAAGTTCCTGACATTTCAGCACAATCTTCTCGCCATAATATCCTGCCTTTTCCTGATCATTCTTATTTCCGACAATCGCGATATAATTCTTTACATTTTCAAATTTTCCGTAATGAGCCATAAATGAATCAAAACATTTCGGTTCATCGTAAAAAACCTGTATCGACAGTTTACTTTCCGCATTAACATCTTTTATCAACGCATTGATTTTTTCTCTCTTTGAAGATTCAATTGTCTGATTTTTATACTGTCTTACGCTGTGTCGCGCTTTCATGGTCTCTAATATATCCATTTTAATATCCTCGCTTTCGTTCAACTGATTAAACCGAGTATACCATATTTTTTTAAAAAAATTCAATGGTACAGAAAATCGAGACCATTATAACCTTTTAACTTTCTTTGTTAGTTTTAACATAGTTCTACAGATTTTCCCAGTCAATCTTTTCATTTTTATAAAAGAATTCATGATCATGTTCTCCGATTTTACGCAGCACACGACATGGATTTCCTACCGCAACAACATTATCAGGAATATCTTTTACAACAACACTTCCTGCGCCAATTACTGAATTTTTTCCAATTGTAACTCCCGGAACTATAATAGTCCCTGCGCCGATCCAGACATTTTCCCCAATATGAACGGTCTTGTTATACTGCATCGCATTTTCACGAAGTGATGGCTCAATCGGATGATTCGTAGTTGCTATCGTAACGTTTGGACCAAACCCATATGATTTTCCTCCATTGTTGCTGTTCTTATCCTCATTACTCTTACCTCACTCCTACCAATATAGCATGCATAGAATTTATTAACAACCGGAAACGCCATAGAAAACAACCGTAAAAAATTTTTTACTTGACTTTAATTTCATTTTTCTGCTAAAATGCAAGAGTTGTAAAAACAAATTAAATACAAGACACATATCAGACAATAAATGTCACCTGTCCACTGTCAGACGGACGGGCAACATTTGTTGTCTTTTTTTGTTGTCGGAAAGGAAACACTATGGTTATGAAACTCATTCTTGATGCGATTCAAAAATACAACGGAGGAAAAGAAAATGCCTAGAACACGAGGAGAATCCATATTTTTTACAGCGATCACCGCATGGATGATGGTCTATGTCATGACAGTCTATAACACGGTACTCGCAACAGGAAGCTTTACAAATACGACCTTTCTTATTGCATTAAAGGGAATGTGGATAGAGTATATTATCATCGGATTGCTTGCCTATTTCGTGTCCGGTCATCTCGCAAAAATGTGCGCCTTCCGCGTTGTCCAGCCAGGCGACCGGCCGATTTTTATCATCTTTGCGATCCAGACTTTCACGGTAATCTGGCAGGTTGCATTCGCCAGTGTGATCGGTGTCTATCACGGACATGGATTTACCGCCAACTTTATACCGGATTATCTTATGACCTATTGCAAAAATTTTATCATGGCATTTCCGCTGCAGCTTATTTTTGTAGGACCGCTTGCAAGACTGATCTTCCGGACATTATTTATCAATCATAAGAAAGAAAAAAGCACCAACGAGATTCAGAATGACGATGAGAAAATCGTTGCAAAAACAATGTAAGCTATTTATATGCAAAAGCAATCAAAAAATCAATCGTAAAAAAATACGATTGATTTTTCGATTACTTATACGCATTACAATGAATTAAAAAGTCAGCCGCATCTGATGCCACACAGCGTTTCCGTGTGTGGATTTATCAGACACACCTTCATCAACAAAACCAAATTTTGCATAATACTTGATCAGTTTTTCCTTGCAGGTCAGCACAAGTCCTTTTCTTCCCTGCTCTCTTGCATCCTTGATTGCACATTGGATCAGTTGTCCTGCATATCCGTGTTTACGATAATCCGGAAGTGTATTGACACCGAATATCATCTGCCATGCACCATCCTCGTTGTGCATAGCAGCCTTCTCATACATTTCATCTGTCAAATCTGCCTCATCGGTTACAAAACCATCTACAAATGCGATCAGTTTGTCTTCCTCCAACATAATCCAGAAGTGATTTCTATAATACCGGATTCGACCGGCAAATTCTTCTTTCGTTGCAGCCTCCGCTGCTGGGAAACACCCTGCCTCTACATTTGCAATCTCGTTAAGATCATCCATGGTTGCTGTTCTTATCTTCATTTCTCATTCCCCTAATTTTCATTCTTTCCCTTAAATTTTACCGCATTTTAAGGACAAGTCAATCCAACAACACTCCCTGTGCTCCACTAATATATAAAGTGTGTATCAACGAAGCCAGTTCATCTGTTTGTTGGTTGGTTGATAAACGTTTCTCTAGTCTATCTATTTCATGAACTGTTAATCTTATTTTTGCCTGAGGATTAATTTCTTTTATCTCGTCTATTTTCTTTTTAAGTTCATTAAAAGCAGGTCTGCTCTCAAAGTCTTTACCTGTATATTTATCCTTGAAAAAGTATCTTTCTTGTATATCAGGCACTGCCTTCAATATACTCTGTTCCTGTCGTTCCAAACTCTGCCCTTTTGTACTTACCCTTGCATATGCAAGATCAATATAACGCTCCTGTTCCACCATATTATTGCCCTCCTTAAACTTTTCTCTGTTATTTCCATTATTATTCCTGTTCTTGTTCAACATAACTTGTCCACCTCCTATAAACCATCTGTATCAAAATTAAAATTATTTGAGAAACTATACTTTTTCAGACATTAAAAACAACCATGATTTCTTGTCTGAAAAACTATCAAAACAAATAATCAAATATTTGATATTTCTTGCACCCTTTGTCATATAACATGTATTAGCTCATCTTTTGCAATATAAAAATAGGCAAAAATAAAGACACTATTGAAATCATAGTGTCAATTCCTTGTGTTGCTTCTGCTGTCTGCCATTTTGCAGGTGTAATCATACAAACATATTTACTGCTTAACTCACAACCTAAAAATACAAAATCTATGTCTGCTCCTTTGTTGTATGGAGGATTGCCAATGACCAAATCAAATTCCATCTGTCCGCCCAGTACCTTTCCTAGTCTCTCTGCAACTAATTTCTTGTCTGTTGTCTTTACAATTGATTGTAGATCTTCAATCATTCTGATGTTCTTTTTTCCATATTGCGCGTAGCCATATAATGAACTCTCTGCAAGCATTAAACATGTGAAATCATCTGTTATACCATAAAGTTGTTCAGATAAAATATGATGCTTTCTCTTTGCAATGTCCATATCTGCAAGGTATGGTGAGTTAAACAATTTCTTGTATGCAGCCATTAAAAATCTACCAGATTTAGAGAAAATGTCTAACACCTTAACATCTGGTGTCCAGAAATCATCAGGAAGCATGTTGATCATGTCATTCACGATATTCTCTGGTGTTAATATATAATTTGTGGTACCAATCCTACCTGTAGGATAAAGTGATCCTGCAATATCCATGTCGTTTTTCTCCTTTTCTTTGAACAAAAATATATTTTTATTTTCTATTTTTTACTGTAATTTTATAGTATAATATAAGCATCATAAACAGAAATGGAGGATAATCAATGAAATTACGTAATACTAAAATTAGAACTTGCCCAAAACACCACTGCCCTTTGCAATATAATATACGTCGTAGTGACAACCATTATTTTTTGCGATGCCCATATGATCCAGACCTAAAAAACTGTCCCACATATAACGGACCCTTTAATCCAGACGATTACGAGCCATACAAAGGCACTTCTAAATCTGAAGAAGCTCTTGCCTATAAACTTAGAGAACAAGTTGAAGATGATGATATTGATTATCCAAACATATGATTAATTATTCCTTTAGTAAGTCCAAGTGTTGTGTTAATACTGCCTGTAAAAATTCATCCAATGTTAATACTAATTGACAAGGGTAACATGTTCCTATGCACAATAGCTTATCACCATCCACTATGTTCACTGCTTCTATTACATTGCCAAGTTCCTCAATGTATGTACACATACCTGTAAATTTTGTAAGGCTTTCATTTATAGTGCCTGGTGAATATGAAACTCCATCCTTGTCAATGTGATTAAACCCAAAACCATCACATAATTTATATGCACATTTCTGTTCAGGATTGCTCTTTGTTTTCACAATAGGACTCTTGCAATATGCACACTCTCTCATCTTTTTCTCTCCTTTAATTAAAAAATAAAAATTATACTTACTATATGGAAATGTCTGATTTTATGCAGGATTGAAAATTATAAAAGCCAGCACCTTTTTACTGATGCTGACTTTTATACCTTTGATGTATTTTATTCTCCCTCTACTATTGATTGAATACATAAATGCTATCTAGTATCCTCTCTGTCCCACACTTTTGACAAATTGTTTGTTTATTAAAATTTGATAGGTCTGCTAATTTATATCTGACCATATATGTATCTTTTACTGATGATATCCTCAAATTTGGTGCTACATTATGTGTCCCATTTCTATTTGTAAATGTATCAATACTTATATTCATTTTATTAAACATTGTGTAGCTTAATATCATGTTAAATGAAAAATCTCTCTCTACCACTGCTACTATTAAGTTATTATAATGTATTTCCTCTTTACCATCTGACAAGATGAAATCTGGAATTATATACACTTTCGCGATCTCATACCCTCTACCAAACCCTCTGAGCAAGAATACTGCGTCTTGCTTATGACAGTTATGATAGTATGATTTTAAGCTTTCCTCTCCTGCACACCATACTGGCACGTTTGCTCCAGTATCCAACAAGCATCCAATTTTTGTATTCTTGTGTCTGTTGCTGATTATCGTTAATCCATATGTATTTTTTAATCTCTGTAAATTAAATTTCAAATTTATCATGCTAACATACCTATATTCGGAGCATTAAATGTTGTTCGCCGGCATTCAAATTCTATATTTGATGCCATATATTTTCTTATATAGTCACTTTTATTTTCTTTAGAACAAACATCCAATAATTTACATGATTCAATTTCTCCATCATGCTCCTTTACATTTGTAATGATAACCCATAAATCAGGATATGCTTTTACTACTTCATTCCACTTATAGATTTTATTCATTTCTAACATAAATATCTGCTCCTTTCCATTCAATCTTCCTCTATCTATATTATAACGCGTGAACCCTTATTTTACAAACTAATGCTCATCTAATAAAAAATATTTTTATTTTATATATTGAAATGTAAGTGCTTTATGTATAAACAAGAATCCAGCTGCTTATACAACTGTATCAACACTTTTCACTGCATTGTATGCTTATGTATAGTAAAGCACACCTACAAGTAGGTGTGCTTTAACTCACGAAGATATATAATTTTTTAATCGTAGTAAGAATCAGGCATCTGCTGAGCATGATAGAAGTCTTCCATATCTCCTTCGTCCCAATACTCAAGATCAGTGTTCTCTATTGGCATCCAGAAGCCTCTACCATCTTTCATGGTGTACCAATAGCAGTACCCTCCATAAATAAACTTGTACTTTGCATACTTGATCTTACCATCAATATCTCTGTACTCTACTTTTCCATTAACGACCTTTACCTTTGTTATAGGTGTAACTTCTGGAACTCCATTAGTTACTTTAGGTGTATGATTTGTCGGTTCCTTGTAACCACTCGGTGTGTTGTTCTGTGGTGTAGGGTGTTTGCTGCTGTTGGTGCTTGGTTTTGAGGATGGCTTTGCTGTCTTTGGCTTTGTCTTGCTCAATAAACTCTGCTTTACCAGCAATGTACTCTTTCCACTCTTAATTGCATAATACTTTACTTTCTTGACTGTAGCTGTTCCAACCACTGTGACTTTTGCACTTTTCTTTAAACTCTTTGCAACCTTTAATTTGCCTGTACTTGTAACTTTATATGCTTTTGTTGCTTTCTTAACGTACAGCTTTTTACTCTTTTTGTACTTCTTTATTACTACAGGCTTATTTGACTGCAAGCCAGCCTTAGCCACCATGTATTTATTATCATTACTGCCACTAAACAAATAATACATGATCTGTCCATATACCCCTTGTCCAATGACAGAAACCTTATTTCCATCTTTATATCCACTAGTCTTAACTAATTTACCATCTGTACCATTTACATCCTTATAGACCTTACTACCCCATCCATTTTTAATATACATTGTTTTAGGTGTCTTAAATTCCACATAACCTGTATACAAATTGTCTACATTTTCACTGTCATCACTATCTACTTGACTACTTTCTACCGTATCCTCCACCTGATTAGTAAGCTCACTTGCATAAACAGGTGATACAGAACCAATTAGCATTGCTCCAACTAATAAACCAATTATTCTCTTTTTCATTCCAACTGCCTCCTTATCCTATGAACATGATAACACCGATGCAACTATAAAACAATGTTAACTACATCAAATATCTCTTTTCCTAATGTTCTATATCTTTTTCTCAATCTATATACTGCTTTATTATGACTATCTTTCAATCTAATGTTATTCATATTCCTATTGATCTCATCCCAATCAAAGAGGCTTGAAATTGAAACACAATAAACCCCATTAACTATACCTGCTCTAATTCTATCCTTCTGCTCACTATTGTATTTAAGTGACCCATTACTGACATCAGTGCCTGTGCAATGATCGCCGGAAGTCCGATCGAATAAATTTCTTTTATAATTCCGCCCTCCGGTTTCATGTATTTTGTTCCATGCGCAAACTCTTTATTTAATTTCATATGAAAAATAAAGAGTAATACTGCCGATGCAACCTGTCCGATTACCGTCGCATATGCAACACCTTCACCGGCATCTCCTTCATCCTGTTACTTTCTGCCATCTTAACTGAATCCTCCTTTTTTCTGCATAAAAAAAGTATGTACTTATCTCACAAGCTGGACTTACGCTGATAAGCTACACACTTTTTCATGGCATTATAAAATTAAAAACGAGCAGCAAAACTGGATTTACGCTCGTTTGCTACTCGTTTGAAAATTATTATATTTCTCTTTTTTCTTTTACTGCTGCTGCAATTTTCTCTACAATCACGCAGACAATTACGGTAATCACCATATCCGGCAGCGTATTTCCAACCGGTGTGTCCACATGCATCAGCACACGGTACAATACAAAACCGACCAGCCACACCACAAGATTTCTCCACTGAAATGCGGATTCCTCAGCATCTGCTTTCTTTAAAATGAAATAATCTGCAATCTGCACTGCAATCATCGGGGCAAATACAGAACCAATCAGATACAGGAAATTTGTAATGTTATCCATCGGATAAACAATTGCTGCCACAGTTCCAATCACGGTAACAACAATCGCTGCCCATTTCTCCTTAATTTTTGAAGAAATGGAAACACTTGAAACTCCTGCGGAATATGCATCCAGAAACGTCGTCGTAACCGTGGAAAATACAATGATGAGAAGCCCCACAACGCCAAACCCTGTTTTTAACATAATCTGTGCAATATCATATTCGCCGGTAAAAATGGCTGCTCCCATACCGATCATATACATAAAAATGCTGACCAGACTGTAGACAACCACACTGGCAAGTGTTGCCGCAAACGGTTTTTCTGCTTCTCTTGTATAATCACTGATCAGTGGCAGCCAGGAAAGCGGCATTGCCACGGCAAGCTCCACAGCCGCACCAAATGTAAGACTTCCATCATCCACGATCGGAGCCGCACTTCCTGTTCCAAAAAAGATCACTTTAAAAAGAACCAGAGATAAAATAAAAAGTGCGGTCATGGCAACCGTATTTAACTTGCCAAGATTCGTAAGTCCGACAAAAATCCAGACAACAATCAGTGCACCGATGATGATCGCCCATACCCAGATTCCGGTATGCAAAACCCCGTCTGCCGCAAGTGCACCGTCATAAATCATAATTGCGGTCCACCCTACAAGCTGTAACACATTTAAGACAGCAAACAGAAGGCTTCCTCTCTCGCCAAAACTCATTTTCACAGTTTCCATGGCACTTTTTCGTTCTTTCGCTCCAATCATTCCTGCTGCAAACATCATAAGTCCGCCGATCAGATGTCCCAGTAAAATTGCTGCCATGGCTTTTCCAAATCCAAGCGGTGCAAAATAAGTACCTGTCAGTATTTCTGCCAGAGATACACCTGCACCAAACCAAATTAATCCGTTACTGAACACGGAAGTTCCTTTTTTTTCCATTTGTACACTCCTCTTAACCTATGATAAACCCGGCCTCACATTTGCCGGATACTAATATTCTCCTTCAATTGCAAATGCATGGTCCATTGGTCCGCTTCCTTTTCCAAGGTCAAGCATGGCAGCAAGTGCACCGGAAATATAATTTTTTGCGTACTTCACGGACGTTTCAAGATCTCTTCCTTTTGCAAGGTTTGATGCAATCGCAGAAGAAAGCGTACAGCCTGTCCCGTGTGTATTGGGATTGTCAATTCGCTTTCCCTCAAACCATACCGGCTCTTTCCCCTTCTGGTAGAGCAGGTCATTGGCATCATTTAACTGATGACCGCCCTTTAACAAAACGGCACAGCCCAATGTGTCACAAATAATTTCTGCTGCTTTTTCCATATCTGCATCGGTCTTGATCTGCATTTCGGAAAGCACTTCCGCTTCCGGAATATTTGGAGTGATCACCGTTGCAAGCGGTAATAATTTACTTTTCAATGTGCTGATGGCATCCTCACTGATCAGTCTTGCCCCACTGGTTGCCACCATGACAGGATCTACGACAATATTTTTTGCGTGATACTCTGTCAGCTTCTGCGCAATCGTCTCAATCAGTTCACCGGAAGCAACCATTCCGGTTTTAATCGCATCCGGATAAATATCCGTAAAAATACTGTCCAGCTGCTCTGCCAAAAACTTCGGAGTTACCTCCATAATATCTGTTACACCGGTCGTATTCTGGGCAGTCAGAGCCGTGATCGCGCTCATAGCGTAAACATGGTTTGCTGTCATTGTCTTAATATCTGCCTGAATGCCGGCGCCTCCACTGGAATCACTTCCAGCAATTGTTAATGCTGTGTACATAACATCCTCCTTATCGTATCCCTTTGTGCATTAATTTTATATAGCGACTGAAGGTGGTGCCCCCAATCTGCCGCTGCATGTACTATATTACACACCCTCTCCGGAAATGCAAGAGGTTTTCATCAGTTCCCGGATTTTTGGTTCTGATATCGATAAAATAAATTAAAGGAACCAGCATTTGACAGATGCTGATTCCCTGTTGTTTAACCGGTCTTTTTCGAGACATAAACATTTTAATATTTCCTCAACCTCTGTTTGGCTTGTATGATAAATAACGGCCATAAATTCATCTCCACCATATCTTCCAACAAAGTCTTTTTCCGGAATCACATTGCGCAAAAGCCGGGCAAAATTCAATATTAACTGGTCTCCTGCCGAATGTCCCATTGTATCATTTACCGTCTTTAAATTATTCAGGTCAAACATTATGCATGCGGTAGGCTCACTAATTATTTCTTTATTACCAATACCAGGATAAGGCAGCTTTGTATAATACCAATTATATTTTTACTTTTCTTATCAGACTGTCCTTTCAGATTAAGCATTGTTTCCCCCACTAACAATCAATGTTGTAAAATTATCATACTTTTTTCAGAAAATCAATTAAGAAAATATTATTTTTTTTAAAGCATTCACCTTATATCAGATATTTCTTTTCAAAATCTTCAATCTTCATCGGTTTTCCATAAAAAAATCCCTGAATCATACGGATTCCCATCTGCTTTACAATATCCCTCTGCTGCTTCGTCTCCACACCTTCCACGCACACATGTACACTGATGGCATTTGCCAGTTCCGAAACCATCCGCACAAATGCATTGGAAAAATCGTCCTCTCCAAGATGTTCAATAAAACAACGGTCTATCTTGATCACATCCAAAGGCATCTCCCGGATATGATTAAGGGATGAATATCCTGTTCCAAAATCATCCAGTGCCACGCGTACACCAAGATTCCGGATCTCACTTAATATCTTCTTCATCCGTACCATATCATTAATCGCCAGGCTTTCCGTTACTTCCAGCGTCAGATTCTGTGGTATGATACGGGTTTCTTCCAGAACCTTTGCGACCTTCTTTACAATGTCATTCTGTAACAGCTGCACAACCGACAAATTTACATTGACATGATACTCCGGATGCCCCATATCATTCCAGTATTTGCACCGCAATGCCGCATTTCTCATGACATACTCACCGATTGGATTGATCAGTCCCAGATATTCCGCAAGTGGAATAAAATCTGCCGGATTCACAAATCCAAGTGCACTTGAATTCCAGCGGATCAATGCTTCTGCACCACAGCATGGCTCTCCCGGCTGACAGACATCAATAATCGGCTGATAAAACACTTCAAATTCCGTGCATGCATTCATGGCTGCAGTACGCATATTTTTCTCCAGATCCAGTCTGCGGTATGAGGAAGATGCGTCCATCCCATCATAGTATTCCACGCGGTTTTTGCCCCTGCGTTTTGCCGACAACAGGGCAATATCTGCTTTACGGACAAGTTCTTCCACCGTTTCTCCATCCTTCGGGAAATATACGATCCCCATACTTATGGTGCAATAATAATCTTCTCCCTTTAAAAACCATGGTTTCTTAAATATGGATGTCACTTCCCTGACAATCCGTTCCAGCTCCGGATACACGGAATCCGGAATAATCACAACAAACTCATCCCCTCCCATGCGGTAACAGGTATTCTCAATCCCATCTATCCTGCGCAGGCTATGGGAAATCGCTTTCAACAGAATATCCCCATACTGGTGTCCCAGCCCGTCATTGATATGCTTAAAATCATCCAGTCCCATATAAAGCAACGCTCCTGTTGCATCTTTTTCCCGGGTCTTTCGTATAAACTGTCCCAGATCCTGTTCGCAGCGCATGCGGTTAAACAAGCCTGTCAGGAAATCATTATTCGCCTGATTTTCAATTTCTTTCTGATAGATTTTCTTTTCGGTAATATCATAGAGTGTACACATGGCAACTTTTCTGCCATCCACCCAGTCAATCTCGGTCTTATGCACATCCAGCCAGCGTTCCTCAACAACCGAATAAATTTCCTCATAATACTGGCTGCGCTTTGTTTCCCTGTCGGAAAAAAGCATTTTTTCCAGATGATTTCCTGCGATACTGCGGGAGAAAAGTTCTTTGAATTTGTGATTCATATAAAGAATCGAATTGGTATGATAATCGACCACATATATTCCACATCCGGTATTTTCCAGAATTGCCTCTAACGATGTATAGGAACTTGCCAGTGAATTCTTTGCAATTCTTTTGAGCATGATACTCTGCACAACTCTTCGCACATCACTGACAAATTTGATATCCCTGTTCTCCCAGATTCTTGTTTTTTCATTATCATACACGCAAAAATACATTGCCGTGCGGTTTTGTATTTCAATCGGTTCAAAAATTCCGGCACTGATATGACAGGTTTTAAATAAATGTGCAAACGGTTCCGGCATGATGGAGTCCGATGAGATCATATAAGGCTTACCATTATAAAACGGCAGTGCATCGATCGGAATATGCTGCCCCTCTGCAAGAATGGACTTGTCTGGTTCTTTTGTATACTCGCAGATCATGTCCGCCGTATTTTCCCCTGTATTCTCGCGCAGCAGACATCCACCGGAAATTTCCAGACTTTCGCATGTTTCCCGCAAAATATCCTCAACCACTTTTTCGAAACTGTTATCCGAATCCATCATCTGCAAAATTTCGGTCATTGCCCGGCTGCGGTGCAGCTGATATTCCATCGCCAGCTCGGAAACGGAACTCTTTTCAACCGCTTTCTGCGCAATCATCTGATTTCTGCGACTCTCAAACAACTGTCCGGAAAGCAGTGATAGAAATTCTACCGATGCGTAAAACTGCTCCTCCGTCGTAATAAGCATTCCCTCCGGCAGATGAACCTCCGGTGTCAGCCGCTCCTTGATAATGCCCATAACAATCCAGACAACCTGCAGCTGATCTTCTACTTTTGTGGAAACAGCACACAATTTCATGAAATTCTGTGCTGTTTCCCGCTCCACAACCGTTTCCATCCGGTCATGCTGCATCTGGTCTACCAGTTCCATGTAGGCATGTTTATCTACCTGTGTCCGTAAAAACCCCACCTGTTCTTCTGTTCCAAACGGTTTTGTCACAACACCTTTATTCTTATCCACACACATCAGATACAAATGATCTGCACAGCAGAACTGATCCTGCAGCTGCTGTAACATTGATATATCTATCAGATTCGTATCATCGTTCATGCCATTACCTCTTTACTCCTATAATTAACAGATAACATCCTGCCTTACTCTGCATACAATATTCTTCCAAAAGAGAGAATTCCCTGTGAAGACGCAGCTGTTTCTTCACAAATCCAATCTCTCCTGTATACATCACAATCACAGCCTCCTTTTCCAGAATGGTTAATGCTTTCCGGAAAAATTTCTCATACAGACTGTCGAGCTGCTCCCGCGTCATTTTTCCCCGCACCGGCATATTGGTTACAATCTCGTCAAACAAATAATCATGTTTAAAATCAAAGAAATCCCTGTGTATGAAATTGATCTGTTCTCCTGCCAGAGCCGCATTCTCCCGTGCTCCGTCAATTGCCTCTCCAAAAATATCCGTACCATATTTTTCACGTGCCGGAACACGGATATCCCTCTCGATCAGCATAGTACCCACGCCACAGAACGGATCAATAATCTGCGCATTCTCTTTCAGATATGGTGCTGCCAGTTCCATAATCAATGCCGCAAGGGAAGGGTGCATGGAAGCGGCAATTGCATGTTTCCGGTACGCAAACCGGTGATCCGGAATAGTATAAAATTTCAGTGCCGGGAAAAACTTTCCCTCACGATTTGCAATCAGTCGAAGTTCTACCTCATAATCCCCCGGAGAATTCACCAGTTTTCCATCCGACAACTGTTCGATGGCAGATCCAAGCTTTTTGACAAACCGGCTTCTTTGCTCCAGTGTCATTGCGGATCTGCACTCAATCCGGAAAAAGAATGGCTTGTCTTCCCGGTGGTATTTTGCACAGATTGCAAGCATTGGCTTCCACACCGCCTCTGCTGCTTTTTCCGGTTCCTGCTCCAGAAGTCCTTTGACCGGAAGTAAAAACAACATATCCCGATAGGTACGGATCTGCAACAGCTGCAGCAAATCATCCGTCTGTACAATCACACCGAGCGGATGCGCCTTTCCCCCGGTCTGATTTTCCAGTATTCCGCGATGATTGCGGTTTGTCACCAAAAGTATATGATTGTTCTTTTGTTTTATATCAAAATGATGGGTATCGATTCCTTCATACTGAATCAGGATTGCCCGCAGTGCCCGCAGTTCTGCTTCGCGATGTTTCCGGTTTTCTTCGGTGACCGGCTCTCCTTCCAGCTCTGCAAGACGATCTTTCAGCTGCGAAAGGATTTCTTCTGCATGAAGTGTCTTCATGGCTTCCAGATATGCACTTTTTACGAACAGTGTCTGTTCCCGGGTATATGCTTTCCAGAGCGGCTGCAATGCATTCTGTACTGCCAGGTCTCCCAGAAGAAGTGCTGCATTCTTCCGCGTCTTTGCATCCTCTTCCTGTAAAAATCCAAACACCAGATCTTCATGCCCACGTACAAATTCTATAGCCTGTGCTTTTTGCTCTTCCGTTGCTTCTTTCAGACTGGCACGCAGCGCACTCAGATTACTCCTTACATTTTTCTTTTCCTGTAATTCCGTAAATAGTTGTATCAAAAATTTCTCCTCTGTTTTGTTAATTATTCAGAATACTTCCTATATTTAATTTATTGTAGATGATTTTTTATTCTTTGTCTACTCCATTTTTTTCGATGTAAGCCGCCAGATCATCATGAAAATCTTCCCATGCACTCTCATGTTCGACAAAATATTTCGGACAGTTTTTGCCTGTCACATCATAATGCCGGATCACATCTTCAATTCTAAGATCATATCTTCCGATCAGCCAGGTTGTTAATTGAATCAGCGACTGATAGGTACTGTCATTAAATTTTCCGGTGTCATCCGGAATACAACATTCGATTGCGATTGTATCACTGTTCCGGTTGTTGGATGCATATGCGATCTCATTGCATGGAATACACTGTACAATCTCCCCGTCCAGCCCGATCACGAAATGACTGCTTGCCTTGGTCTGGTGAGATTGTTCCAGCCCTGCAAAATAATTCCGGTTCTGGATGGCAGTCGTTCCAGGATTGGCCGTGTAATGAATGACAATTCCACGAACCTTTTTAAGTGCAAGCCCCGGGCGGGAATATTCGTTAACCGGAAGCAGTTCCACGTCTAATTTTGGTCTCTGGTCAACGTATTTTTTATCTGTAATATCCCAGCTGCTGTCAGACACCGTCTGCTGTGCCCGTTCCTGCTTCACTTTATGTATGATTCCCAGAATGGATCCAAGCAGAATTATAGCAATGAGAATCATTAAAATGCGCATCTGCAGCTGTTCTTTTCTTGTTCTTCGTTTTTTATATCTCTTTCGATAGGTTGGAGCCATAAATACATATCTCCTGTTTTGTTTTTGCAGCCCTTTGTGTGGGCTTATTTCTATCTTCTCACATATTGCGTATCTGTCAATGGGTTTTGTGGTTCAAACATAAGTTTTCTCGATGCGACGGAAGAAGGCGTACATTTTCTTTCTCCAGAAAAATTTGCAAGTCAGCTCTGGCGTTGATTTCACGTTCTTTTGTGTAATTTTATCATTTTACGCAATTAGCTATACGTTATGAGTGCCAGAGCAAGTTGCAAATTTGTTCTTCCGAAAGAAATATACGCCTTCTTCCTGTGGATTGGAGAAAAGATAAGTTTAAAATTGAGGCTGCAAATTCTGAGGATTGGAGAAAAGATAAGTTTAAGATTGGGGGACGCAAAATTCTATAAATTATAAAAAATACGCGCGTATAGAAATTTTCTAAATATGAAAACTTCCATCGCGCGTATTTTCTTCCACAAATTTTCTCTTTTAACAAATTCTAAAGCTTTATGTTTATCTCATAGCCAGAATTTGCGGCAATCGCTCTTTTCTTTATATTTTCTCCAATCCACAGAATTTGCGCGTGTACTGTTTTGGTTTGAAGTTTCTGCAACTGCTCCGGTGTTCCATCAGGTAAAGCTAATAGCAAAAACATATCCCCCTGCTAAAACCTACCTGAAATCAACGCCGGAGCTAATTTGTAGAAAATTCAAACCAAAATCATGTCCACCGCAAATTCGTCGCTTTAAGAAACCTTATCTCTAAAACAGCCCGCCGCAAATTCGTCGTATTGAGAAAAAACTTACATAATCTTGTGAACCCAGCCTTCCGGTCCTTCAATCTCGCCCATCTGGATTCCGGTAAGTGTCTCACGCAGTTTCTTTGTATATGGTCCCATTTCTTCCATTCCACTCGGGAAGCAGATCTCTTTGCCATGATCAACAACCTTTCCGATTGGGGAAATAACTGCTGCAGTACCACAGAGTCCACACTCTGCAAAATCAGGTACTTCTGAGAATTTAACCTGTCTGTGTTCTACCGGCATATGCAGATACTTTTCAGCAACAACCATCAGGGATCTTCTTGTAATGGAAGGTAAAATACTGTCTGACTTTGGTGTTACGAATTTTCCGTCCTTGGTAATGAAAATGAAGTTTGCTCCACCGGTCTCCTCTACATAAGTTCTTGTAGCAGGATCAAGATACATGTTCTCAGCATATCCCTGAGCATGTGCATCTACGATTGCATGTAAACTCATAGCGTAATTCAGTCCGGCTTTGATATGTCCGGTTCCGTGAGGTGCTGCACGGTCAAAATCGGAAACACGGATTGTAATTGGCTTTGCGCCGCCCTTGAAGTATGGTCCTACCGGTGTAACCAAAATACGGAACTGGTACTCATCTGCCGGCTTTACACCGATAACAGCGTTTGTAGCGATCATATATGGACGGATATAAAGAGTTGCACCGGAACCAAATGGAGGTACCCATGCTGCATTTGCCTTTACCACCTGTTCTACTGCATCTACGAAACGATCCTCCGGAAATACCGGCATCTCAAGTCTCTCACAGGAATCTTTCATACGGCTTGCATTTAAGTCCGGACGGAAACATACAATATGTCCATCCTCTGTTGTGTATGCCTTTAATCCTTCAAAACAGGACTGTGAATACTGGAATACACCTGCACACTCATTTAATGTAACGGTAGGATCTGTTACCAGCGCTCCATCGTCCCATTTTCCATCCTTGTAATTTGAAACGTAACGGTAGTCTGTGGTCATATAACCAAATCCCAGATTGCCCCAGTCAAGATTTTTTTTCTCCATTTTCATTTCCTCCATTTTCTATTCCAATTCAAGTGTTCTATAACTTATCGTTATGGAATACTGGATGTACTATTATTTTTTACATATTTTAGTACAATCTGAAGTATTTGTCTATAGATCTTATGAAATTTCTCTATCAAAAAAATTCATAAAAACCATAACCTGATTCCCTAAAGTCCCAGAAGTTCCATTGCTTCGTCCTTTAACTCCTGTGTGCGTTCTTTCAAAAGCAGAAGTTTGTTGTACTTATAATAGGCATCATTCCCACATTCACTGACAAATTTCAGACTGTAATAACCGGCCGAAAGTTCGGACAAAAAAATGACCATTTCCTGTCCCTCTCCAAATACCCGTGCAAGAAATTCAAATGCATGCGTCAGATGACGGCCGGCATCTGAAATTTCCTTCTGACGGATCTGCTCCCTCTCATCAAACAGTTTCTTGACACATAAGAAATCCCCTTTTGCATCACCGGTTCTTTCGACTGCCAGCGCCGTCAGGCAGTCATTCATTGCCTGAAGTGCCGCACACATGGCTTTTTCCTGTTCCCTGTCGATCATGCCGGCTTTTTTCCGGTGAGTGATCATGGTGTCATAAGAAGAAATCTGTCTTTCCAGAATTTCTTTTCCGCTTCCCCGTCCTTCTTTCAGATCGCCTCGCAAAAATCCCAGCTGCTCAAAAAAAGCTTCCTGTGCAGCTTTTTTCCGGGAATAAGAAATGAATTCCTGTCCCAGACTGTCCAAAAGCAGCCCCAGCAGACTCAGCTTCTCATCAAACGGTGCATTTTTGATCGTCATACTGTTTTCCGGTATGCTGCCCTCTAGGATTTCCGGTATACGGTAAATATTCTTATACTTATTGTACAATTCATAATAAGCAGCAAAATCGCGGGCAATCTCCTCGTCCTGCAGATACTGCACAACAAAGTCATAGTCTATGGCAAATCCAAGCTGTTCATACACTTTCATGACCTGTGAGAGATCCTCCCATCCACGGGCGGTCACAAACCGTTTTCCATCCAGATCCGACACAACCGAATAGAAATTGTTCTTTTTAATCTCCAGATAAGAAAGAATTGCTCCATGAATCTGCGCTTTATACGCATACTCTTTCCACACAGAAAAATCTTCTTCTATATAAATCCGCTTGACACGGTCATAGGTAACAATGTCAAAATCGCGCACCGACTTGTTGTATTCCGGAGGATTTCCCGCCGTAACGATGACAAAGCCATCCGGTACCCTGTGATTTCCGAATGTCTTGTACTGCAGGAACTGCAGCATCGTCGGAGCCAACGTCTCGGATACACAGTTGATTTCATCGAGAAACAGGATTCCCTCATGAATTCCGCTTTGTTCGATCTGATCATAGATCGAGGCAATAATTTCACTCATTGTATACTCCGTGACCGATACCTCTTCCCCATCATAGGTTTTCTTCGAAATAAATGGCAGTCCGATCGCACTCTGTCTTGTATGGTGTGTGATCGTATAAGAAACCAGATTGATCCCGCACTCCTGCGCTACCTGTTCCATAATTGCGGTCTTGCCGATACCCGGAGGTCCGATCAGAAGTACCGGACGCTGCCGTTCCACAGGAATTGCATACTCTCCGGTCTCATCTTTTGTCAGGTACGCCTGAACCGTATTTATGATTTCCTGTTTTGCCTGTTTGATGTTCATAAAATTTCTCCTTTATCTATCCTTTTGTATCCTCTGACAAATATAATTTCACTGCCCAGTCCGGCACTTTTATCGGCTCTCCCGAAGAAGTTTTCTGCGGTGTGTCATCCCCGTAAAAAACAAATACCGTCTGATAATCCGTCGGTTTTTTCGGATATTCTCCATACCCGTCCGTAAAATACATCAGTCCTTTTAAGTTTTTGAGTTCCCCGCTGTTTCTTAATTTCTCTACATAGGAAAATACCGGCCGAAAATCTGTTCCATATCCTCCGGAAACGGAAAACTGCTCGGTATATTTCCCGATTTCATCCAGATTTGTGATTGGAATATCTTTTTGAATCTGGTTATCACATTCGATGATGCGGATATGCACTTTATGGAAAAAACTCTCCTGGTGCTTTAAAATTGCCCCCGTCTCATTCAAAAACTGCTGCACAAGTTTTTCCTTGCAGGAGGCCGAAGTATCGATTGCAATAACAAGTTCTTCGATCTTTTTTGCCTCCCGGAATTCGTTTTCCTCGATCAGAGGCATGTTTCCGTAATGCTGCAGTCCATACATGTAAAATCCGTAATCAAACGAATCCATATCCACGGAAACTTCTTCTCTCACAACTGCAAACCTCTTTAAAAATTCTTTGTAGCTTTTTCGCTCCCGGCTGCTCAGCTTTAACATCCATGCAAGCTTTCCCGCATCTGCCGCAGCGTCTTTTGCATAGGTTTCCATATCGCTTTCGATACGCTTTGCATGTTCTTTCCACTCGTCTTCCTTTGGATCGGTTTTTCCAAGCGGCGTTGCATCAGACGTTTTCTCCCCGGCATTTTCCTGCTGATCACTGTCCATCTGTGGATTCTCCTGCGGCACCGGGGGCTGGTTTTTATTCTGCTCCTGCGGCGGTTCTTTCTCCATGCGCTGCCAGAAACTGTGATCACAGAGCAAAAATTCCTGCCGGAGGGATTCTTCCAGATATGGATCGCGTTTGCGCAGCATAAAATACTGGTACAGTTTTTCCGCTGTAAGCACTGAAACTTCCTTTTCCAGTTTTTCATACCACTCCTGCCGGAAATCCGAAGTCACACGCAAAATGGTCGGATAATCCATGGAATCCACCACCGATTCCACTGCAATATCACAACAGAGATCCCACAGCTGTGCATCCTCGTGCTGTTTTGCGGAAAACATATGCCGGAACAGACAGTGCATGAGCATATGCATATATGTCCGATTTAAAATTTCCGGTCGTTCAATATAAGTCTGCAGCAGATAGGTCGGATTGAACCGGATATATACCGCATCCGTGCCTACCGTTCTCGTCGACAGATCCATCGCAAATCCCAGACTTCCGAGTGCCGGTCCCATAAACCGCATCGACAGATACAGTTCTGTCCTGACACTGTTTAATATTTTATTTCCGGTTGCTTCCAGTTGTTCCCTTGTCTTCATCATTCTCCTTTTCCTACCAGTCCAAAGACATGGCGGATGCTTTCTTTTTTCCGAAATTACTCCGCTGATATTCCATCAGTATTGCTGCAATCTGGCTCATCTTTTTCTCCGATGCCAGCGGAAGGGCATCGGCAAGTGCCGCTTCCGGAATCAGGCAGGAGGCACAAAGATAAGAAATCTCTTCCACCTTATTCTCCGGAATCAGCACCTTAAGAATCACATCTGCATTCTGCTCCAGATACTGTTCGTATTGTTCCCGCAGATGGTTCTCCAGCTCAACCGGATGCATCAGCCGGTCACAGGCAATCTCAATTGCCGTGCGATAATCATCATTTACCACCTGCGCAAACAGGCGATCATAAGCCAGTAAATCCACGCCTTTTCTTGTGACACATTCCCGGTACGGATACCCGCTTCCCTCAATCTTGTGATGCAGAACCCGCGCCTCCACATCTTCCACAAAATTGTATACATATGCCGGAAACGTCAGCTGCAGCCCACAGGGCTCTATGCGAAAATGCAGCTTGCGGTCGGTATCTGCCAGAAGTTCTTTCATCACCGAATAGTCTCCCCTAAGCTGCGTCAGCTTCACTTCTTCCAGACAGTGGCACTGCTTGATCACGCCGTCATAATAGTCTTCCACACTGTCGTACAACGAAATGCTTTTGAGTTTTTTACAGTTATAAAATGCATATCTTCCAAGTGTTTCCACCGTCTTTGGAATACTTACACTCTCTAAATCTTCCCTTGCGGAAAATGCATTTTTGCCGATCGTTTTCACCGGACATCCATCCACCTGATCCGGAATGACCAGATGCCTTACGGTTCCTTCATACCCGGTAACGGTAATTGTATGTTCTTTTGTTGTTTCATATTGCAATGCCATATGGATACTCCTGCATCTGTTATGCCCTATTCTGATATACGCTTTTTAATTCCCCGATAAAATACAAAGACCCCAGCGCAATCGTCTTTTCTTTTGGTGTTAAAAGTTCCGGAATCTCTGCAACCTTTGTAATTGCGTGTGCAGGCACCCCTTGTTTTCTGATATCTTCTGCCAGTGTTTCCCCTTGCAGTGCCCGTGCACTCTCCGGTGTGACGGTTACAAAATCCATGGCAATCGGCAACAGTTCCCCGATCATCTTTTCATAATCTTTGTCTGCCATCACACCCATCACAAAATGAAACTTTTCCTTCGGATACAATTCTTCGAGACTTGTACGAAGTGCATGGATTCCGTTACTGTTGTGTGCACCATCCACCATCAGAAACGGTTCTGTACTTAAAATTTCCATACGCCCCGGCCATACCGCTCTGTGAATTCCACGGGCAATAACGGTTTTCATCTTCTCTTTTTCTATCCGGCATCTGGTCCATGCCACTTGTGCCGCACACATGGCTGTAGCGGCGTTTTCTCTCTGATAAGCGCCCAAAAGTCCCGGCTGTAGGGCCTTTGCCCTCTGCAGGTCATTCTCCTGTACACACCGCGCACTTACTCCCTTTGCTGCGGCCGCCCTTTGCAGCACCGCAAGTGCTTCCGGTTCCTGCGGTGCAATTACCACCGGCACTCCTGCTTTGATAATTCCCGCTTTTTCCCGCGCAATCTCTTCTATGGTATTTCCAAGAATGTTCATGTGATCATAACCAATCCGTGTGATCACCGATACCACCGGATTTCCCAGTGCATTCGTAGAATCAAGTCTGCCTCCGAGACCGGTCTCCATAATTACAAGATCGCAGTTTTGTTCTTTAAAATACAGTACCGCCATAAGCACGCAATAATCAAACATGGTCGGTGTCACGCCAAATTCCTGCTCCAGCAGAACATTTCCGATTCGTGTCACATCTTCTCTGGAAATCTGTCTGCCATCAACCATGATACGCTCTTCAAAATCGATCAGGTGTGGAGAAATAAATGTCCCGACTTTTAATCCGGCTTCCCGGAAAACTGATGTCAGGAATGCGCAGACCGATCCTTTTCCGTTGGTTCCCGCCACATGGATAAATGGCAACCCGTTTTGCGGCTGTCCCATCTTTTTTAACATAATTCCGGTAAGTTCCACTCCCGGCCGGTTTCCAAACCGTCTTCCATTTTCTATCTGATCCAATACTTCTTCATATGAATACATCTTTATTCTCCCTGCAGGTATCTGTAAACCACTTTCGGCAGCCGGTACCTGACTCACAAATAAATAGGGAGAAGCTTATAAAAAGCTTCTCCCCGTATTCTACTTCTATATGGCGGTTGTTTCAAGTGCAAAATCCTATACCGAAAGGATCACTCCGCCTTCATTTGCATACATGCTGGACACCCCGGCCGTATTGACAATCACAATCTTTTTAAATTTTGCGACTTTCTCAATCGCTTCTTTCACAAACTGTGCACGTTCCGGACAATTGCAGTGGGAAATGGCAAGCACACGACTCTCGCAGTTCTTAGTAACTTTGAGCATATCCTCTACCATCTTGGAAAGTGCCTTCTTCATGCCCCTTGCCTGACCAAGCTGCTGAATCGTTCCCTCTTTGGTGGATCCCATTACCGGCTTGATGTTTAAAGTATTTGCCACAAATGCTTTCAGTCCGCTCAGACGGCCAGCCTTGCGCAGTGTTTCAAGTGTCTCAATGACAAAAAATGTGTTCATGGAAGAAATGTAAGATTCCACCTCTGCTACAATTTCTTCAAAAGATGCACCGGATTCTTCCAGCTCCTGAATCTTTAATCCGATCAGGGTTTCCCCAATCGAGGCCGACTTGGAATTAAATACATGAATCTGCTTGGAATCCTCATGCTCTTCATGATAAAGATCTGCTGCAAGCACCGCACTATTGTACGATCCGCTCAATTTTCCGGACAACGTTACAACATATACATGCTCCGCCTCTCCCTCATAAGCTCTCATATAACGCTCCGGGGACGGGCAGGAAGATTTCGGGCTGTGAATACATGCCTTTACTCTCTGCAAGAAATCTCTCTGATTAAAAGTTTCATCATCTGTGATCTGATAGCCATCCACATCCAGCAAAAGCGGCACTGTGCAAAAATGTCCATCTGCCTTTAAATCCTCAGGAAGTTCTCCACAACTGTCAATTACAATTTTATACTGGCTCATATCCATCCCTCTTTTCTAAAATACGTCTATCCTTTTATGAAATGTGTGTTTATCATTACTTTATAAAAAGTTTTCATTTTCTATCACATGTAGTATTCATTACTACATTCATATCATAACACGGTTTCAGATATTTGAAAAGAGGGAAAATGCATATTTTATAGTTTCTTCATATTTTCAGGAAAAATATGCCGTCACAGCTGATGCCAGAGCATCAAAATCCGTTCGTCCCATCAGTTCCCGTGCAGAATGCATCGACAAGAGCGGAATTCCAATATCCACTGTGCGTACCGGAAACAGTGTGGATGCAACCGATCCCAGTGTACCACCCCCACGCACATCGGAGCGATTGACAAATCTCTGGTATGCGATTTTATTCTGATCGCAGAGCTGCCGCAGAATTCCGATTGCCTTTGCATCCGTCGCATAAGACTGGGAACATGCCTCTTTGATACAGAATCCATCCCCAAGCACCGGATGATTGGTAATATCCATTTTTTCCTTATGATTCGGATGCAGTGCATGCGCCACATCCACGGAAAGCAGCATACCTCCATACATCGCACAATCCGTTTCTTCCTCACTGCAGCCAAGCGACCGGTAGATGCGTTTTACCATATCATGCAACAAAATGGATGCTGCACCCTGTTTGCTGGTATTTCCGATTTCTTCATTATCAAACAGTGCGATCAGATTGATACCATCGGTCCGTGTTCCTTCCACGATGGCTGCCAGCAGTGCCGCAACGGATGTCTGGTTATCCAGCCGCGGAGAAGACAGCAGTGTCTCTTTTATCCCCACATATGCCGGTTCTTCCACACAGTATGTATTCAGTTCAAAATCCAGAATATCCTCTTTTTTTACTGCCAGCTCTTCCGCAAGAAATGACAGGAAATAATCGGTACTCTGCTGTTCTTCTGGCAGCATATCCGCAACCGGCATCAAATCTACCTGATTATTGATTGCCACTCCCTTATTCACTTCCCGGTTCATGTGAATGGCAAGGTTTGGAATAATAAGAACCGGACGATCGGAACGATACAGCATGGTCTTCGGGGCAAACACATCCCCGCTTCGAACGATCACGCGCCCCGCAATCCCCAGCGGACGATCAAACCATGTATTTAAAATCGGTCCGCCATACACTTCTACATTCACCTGCGCATACCGATCTGTCACAAAATCCGCATTTGGTTTGATACGCAGATATGGATAATCTGTATGTGCAGCTGCCATGCGCAGCATTGCATCCGCACTAAAGTTTTCTCCTACTGTAAATGCATAGAGCGTTGTTCCATGATGATTCATCATATAGGCCTTTCCTTTTTTCAGATTCCATGGTCTGGCATACTCCAGTTCCTCAAATCCGGACTCCTTTAACGTCTGCATGGCTGCTTCCACACAATGAAACGGTGATACTCCTTTTTTTAAAACATCTATCAAAAATGATTCTTTCATAGTTATAGTTTCCCTTCTTTTCTTAAGTGATTGCATCGTTACGGTTCGCAGGAGAACCTGTGAGCAGTAACCGTGCATTTTTTATCAATCAGTGGCATTATAACACATTATGATTGAAAAGATGAAGTCACTCATGCTAAAATTAAACTATATCAGCTGCCGTTTTATCGGTTTCACAATGGGGAGGTTTTTTATGCTGGCTCTTGCATTAACAAACAAAAAAGATTTTATGAATAAATTTCTCAAAACTGAAATTTTTGACCATTTTCTGCTTCAGGAGGGTGTTGTCGTTTCTTCTGCAAGCTATGTGATCGATGGAACCATTACCAAAGGATTCTATACAGATACCGAAGCCGAAGAACTCGGTATTAAAACTTTTCATTTTCTTCCATTTTCCATGCTCCGTCCACGCATCTTTGATCTGATCAAAGGGAAAAAGGCTCCATCCTCCTTTAAGTTCGTCCTGATGCTGTCGCCGGAAAATCAAAAACGCACCATGGAACGAATCGGAAGTTCCTATACCCCGGCAGATATTTCCGCCATGTCCATGAACATCAAATTTCAAAATCAGATGCTTACACTGACAACCGGAATTTCTTACCGCATTTTTTCTACAGATAAGACATTAGAACCGGAATGGGACAAATTTGTCAGACAATTTCTTTCACAACACGACATTTCTTTTGAAGTGCTTTAAAATCCGGCTATTTTACGAAGATTTTGCTTTACATTTCCAATTGGTTATGCTATTCTTAGCATAGTTGCAAGGCAACACAAATATATTGGAGGTACTTTCGATGAACAAAGGTACAGTAAAATGGTTTAACAACCAGAAGGGTTACGGATTCATCACCGCTGAAGACGGCCACGATGTATTCGTACATTACTCAGGACTTAACATGGAGGGTTTCAAATCTCTCGAAGAGGGTGCAGCAGTAGAATTCGAAATCACTGATGGCGCTAAAGGTCCTCAGGCAGTTAACGTAACAGTAGTGAAATAATTGCCGACTAATCTAGTTTCTATGTACCTTTTTCTTTCTTTAGAATAAGATATTGGATACAACGATTAAAAAAAGGAATGTTGCATTTCTGCAACATTCCTTTTTTTGCGTATGGGAATACATCTTTTAAAGTATTCTCCTATCCATTGTAATTAGTCCTCAAATACCTGTTTGATACTATCATAATGCAGGAAAATTCCCTGATCTGCGAGTTCCCTGATCTCTTCTGGCGTAGCAAACCGACATCCGTCTGTTTCTTCCGTCTGCAGATGAACATCTTTTTCCGTAACATCCATCGTATAACGATAAACATCTACGAAATAGTTATCCCCTTCGCCCGGATTTTCTCTGTGATAGGTAAATAAATAACCACCTTCCGCTTCTTTTACATCCAGTCCGGTCTCTTCTAAAACTTCCCTGCGCACTGCCTCTTCCGATTCTTCTCCTGCCTGGGCAGCACCACCGGAAACTTCCCACCATCCGGGTGCCCATGCTTTTGTCATCACGCGCTTTGTAATCAGGAATCTGCCATCCGGACGCCTGATCACACCAAGTACCGTCAGATGATACTCATCATCTGCCAGATTGAAATGATTCCGCTCCATGGTTCTTCCTGTCCGCACTTTATTTTTATCGTAGATATCCCAACGTTCCATTTCCATTCCTCCAATTTTTCATATGCACCAGCTGCTATCATTCTTTTCTGCCATAGTTTTATAACTGCAACTCTATTCATTATATTGGTTTTAAGAAATGTTTTCAAGTTTCGTTTCTATTTATTAATTCCACTCCGTCATATATTTGCGATACCATTTTGGCAGAAGATGATTCTGACACTGCTCATTGTGACGCTCCCGGATTTCTATGGTGGCAAAATACTGTTTCCATAGCACAGCAAAATAATCCATATGCCCCTGCGGAATCTGAAGCTGCTCTCCGCTCACCAGAACACAGCTGTGTCCGGCTTCATGGACGGCAGCAAGGTTTCGGTTTTCATCGTAGAGAATAAAATTTTCATCCGGAAAACGATCCGAAAAATGATCCATCATCAATGGAACCATATTGCATTTTGGTGCAAGCTGCGCCACAAGAATACTTCCCAGATCCTGAAATCTCACAAATCCCAGCAGCTTATCCAGCTCATTGTCTACCTTGCGGGACAACTCCATCACCCGAAGTGCAAACGGATCGGCAAGCTGATCGGAAATACCGCGTCCCTGTGCAAATGCACGCACCAGATATCCAAGAACTGCTGTCCCCCGGTCCCCTTCAAAATGGCATAATGCATGAAGCAGTGTATCATACACCGGATACCCCAGTCTCGACTGTATACTGTAAACCGTCTTCTGCACTTTCTGCGCATCTGTCTGTACTTCGATCTCCCTGGCAAACAAAGTCATTTCTCCTTCACCGGCCGCAATGGAAATACTGTCTGTATAAGGAGCTTTCATTTTATTTTTGCACACAAACGCATCGAAAAGTGCTGTAAAAATTCCTTCCAGAGAATCCTCACATCGAAGCACAATCTGTTCACTCATACTACAATTTTCCCCCTGTCGTCAAACAGCGATAACTGCTCATAGGTCTGCACAGTTCCGTCCGAAAGCAGCATCTGCATCGGACGTTCCTGATAAATCAGATTCCGTGTAATATAGCCTTCCTCCATACGGGTATGGTACATCATCTTTCCTTTACAGGTGATAAAATACACTGCACGTTTCAGAACAACACCGATCTTCTTCAAATCCGAAAAATCCAGCTTTGCGTACCGCCGGGCCGCCATAATCCGGCGGGCACTTTTGGTTCCGATCCCCGGCACACGAAGCAGCGTATAATAATCCGCACGATTAATTTCCACAGGAAACAGTTCCAGATGGTGCACTGCCCAATTACACTTCGGATCAATCTGTTCGTTAAAATTCGGATTTTTTTCGGAAAGAAGTTCATCTGCTCGAAATCCATAAAACCGCAACAAAAAATCTGCCTGATAGAGCCTGTGCTCACGTAACAACGGTGGTCCGGGCAAATCCGGCAGGGAACTGTCATGGTTCACATTGATAAATGCAGAATAGAATACCCGCTTCATCTCAAACTTCTGATACAAAGCCTCTGAAACCGAAATGATCTGATAATCACTTTCATCCGATGCCCCGATCACCATCTGTGTACTCTGTCCTGCCGGCACAAAATAATGATCCGGCCGCATCAATCCCCGCGTTGTCTGCGAAAACTTCTTTGGCACTTTTCTCACTTTGCAGAAATTCTCTCCACCGGCAATTTCTTCTCCCCAGCTTTGTACTGCACTCTGTCGCGCTTTATGCTCCCGGATGGCAGCAATTCCGTCGTGGTAGTCCTGCAGACGGGCATAACTTTCCTTCATCTCTGCCATCTGGTTATAATAGGTTTTCTCATCCAGATACATCCGGCTTTTCATACTCGATACCCCGTGAAACTCGCGGCTTTGCCGAATTCCATTCTGTAACTGGCGCATCGGGGAAAGGATGTTTTTACGCACTTTGTTAGGCGCAATCTGCCGCAGCGCATCGGCCGTGGGAAGTTCTAAATTTACACTCATGCGGTCTGCAAGATACCCCGTTAATTCCAGCAGATCCGCTGATGCTCCCGGAATTCCTTTTACATGTATATATCCGTTAAAATGATATTTTGTGCGCAATAAATAAAGGGTCTCATATAAAAGTCCCATGGTATAATCCGGAGAATGTAAAATTCCGGAACTTAAGAACAATCCTTCGATATAATTTCTGCGGTAAAATTCCATCGTGAGCTTACAGATTTCCTCCGGTGTAAAACTGACACGCTTCACATCATTGCTGCAACGGTTCCTGCAATATTTGCAGTCATAGATACAATCGTTGGTATATAGAATCTTAAGTAACGAAATACAGCGCCCATCCCCGGTAAATGCATGACAGATTCCACTTGCATATGCGTTTCCCATATGTGTACCATCTCCTCCACGCTGCACCCCGCTGGAAGTACACGCAACATCATATCTGGCAGCTACCGAAAGTATGGTTAGTTTTTCCATGATACGATCCATCTGCAAAATTTCTCTCATATCCAGTATCCCTCCGCAAAATGCCGAACATCCGTTCTTTTTACATCATATCATAAGAACAAACGTTCGGCAAGTGCAATTTTTTTTTATTTTATATGGGCTGCGAAGTTACTGTTCGCAGAGTAACCCGTGAACCGTAATGTACTCTTTGTATTGCGGTTTACAGAGGCACCTGCGAGCAGTCTCCTATCTGCCCTGATACAGCATCCATGGATAAATCAGTGAAATCGCTCCGCCGATTCCGGCAGAAGCTGCACAGGTAAACACTAAAGCCCCTGCAATTCCGCCAAAGAAATATCCAATTGCCAGAAAAACGGCAACAATTACTAAAATAATGCAACGCAGCAAAATCTGGATCATACTTTTAACCGTATCCATCGCAGACGCCGGAACAAGAGCTTCCAGCAAAAGCCCAACTTCCGAAAACATAAAATCCGCCACCAGATACGTCAGATACCACAGAAGCATAATTCCCGGTTTTTCATGCAAAAGCAATGCCGAAACCACCAGTGCCGGAAGCAGATCCATCGCGCAGAGGGATGTTCCTGCAAGCACTCCGAAGAAAACTTTCTTGTATGGATTCTCTGGCACCAGAAACAGCCAGTTTCGCGCAGTCTCCTGTGCAATCGGATTTCCCATATTCCGGAAGAAAAGTACAAAAAACAAAATACAGCCCGGCACCAGAAATCCGGACACCTCCATGATCCTGACACAAAAAAGGGAAATACCGACACTGACCAGCATGTAAAACAGCATCGTATTGGTTATGATTCCAAATTTTGCCGTACGTTTACGGCAATAAATTTCCTTTGTAAAAAACACGGATGCGCCCCAGCCCTTTAAGTTTCCTTCCTTTTGCTGCTTTTTTGCATGTGCTTTTCCTGCGATAACCCGTCCTTCTTTTGCTGCCTCAAGCATCTGTGCACGTTTTCCCGCGGAAGCCAGCGCATCTTCGTAAAAATCCGCTTTCATATGCCAGATGGCAAAAATCAGTACCGCCACACTTACAAGCAGCAATCCCAGATAAACCAGAAACGAAAACAGTTCCCCATTCACTGCACACATAATCATGCCTTTGTACCAGCCGATGACCGGAAGATACCGCAGCCAGTGACTGGCAAAAGTCATATGTGCTGCTTCAAGCAGGTTCTGCCCATTCGCCAGATATGTTCCTCCTGCAATCATTCCAAGCAGTACAACAATTCCCACGATCAAAGGAAACACATATGGTTTTAATTTTTCGTGTGTGGTGCAGACCGTATATGTCAATACAATCATAAGTCTCTGAAACACCAGAAGCAGAATCCACCCTGCAAAAATGGCTACAACTGCCGATGCCCCCAATCCCATATTTACAACGAGATTTGGAATCTGAAAAACCAGATATATGGACGCGAAAACTGTTGCCACCATCTGAAAACTCAGTCGAAACATCAACACGGACTGTGGTTTCATCGGTGCCGTAAACAACAGATTCACGTCTGCCATCTGGAAAATATCCGTACCGTCCTTAGAACCGGAATACATTCCCCAAAGTAATATCGCAAGAAAAACAATCATCACTCCGGCTTCCACATAAGTTTTGATTGCGGCAATCTCCTGTGGCGTTTTTTGCGTTTCTTTCTCTTCCGTTGCTTCTTCCTGTACGCGGTCAGCCTCCGAAGACGATTCCACGGTTTCCACCGACTGTTGCTTTTCTACCATGGAACCGACCACGCCAGCAATCAGTCCAAATATGATTCCAAATCCAAAAATGGCAAGAATGATCACGAGAAATGTACTTCGAAACATCTTTTTTATCGTGTTCCAAAAGGTATGCCATGCATAATAACCCCATAACCGCATCGCCTACACCTCTCTCTCCAGAGCCGCGCCCTCTGTAATCTCAAAGAAAATATCTTCCAGACTTTTATTGTTATCCTTTAAATTTTCACGCTCAACCACAGCGGCTACCCGCCCCTGTTTCATGATATAAGTGGTATCCCATAATTCTTCCATACTGTCAATCATGTGCGTGCTGACCAGTACCATGCAGCCACTGTCCCGCAATTCCTCAAACACCTTTTTCAGTTCTTTGATGGCATGTGGATCCAGTCCGATCATTGGCTCATCAAACAGTACCAGCCGTGGTTTCGGCAAAAGTCCACAACAGATGGACAGTTTCTGCTGCATCCCTTTCGACAGCTCATCCCCGAATTTTTTCTTCTTATCTGTCAGATCAAACCGTTCCAGCAATGCATCTTTATAGGCTTTATAATCCTTTAATTTATATGCCCGTGCAATAAATTCCATATGTTCATCCACAGTCAGGTTCGGATACAACGATGGAATTTCCGGAATATATCCCATGATCTTTTTCGCCTCGATGGACTTATTTTCGAGACCGTTTACCTGTATCTGTCCCTGATATTTCAGAAATCCCATAATACATTTTATAATCGTGCTTTTTCCTGCACCGTTAGGTCCAAGCAGTACTCCGATGCGCCCATCCTCTATGGTAAGATTGATATCATCATTTGCAAGCACCCTGCGGTATCGTTTCGTCACATGTACAACTTCTAACATAACCATTTCCCTTTCTTTTTCTTACTAACATGTTCCATGTGTTTACGATATCACATTCATTTGCTGCAAACCATCTTCTTTTCCTTAAAAAACCTTAACGCTTCCTTAATATCTCTTCGCGCATTTGCCCACGCCCTTCCTCTGGTATTTCTCGCCAATCACATAACCGATCTCCCCAATTGCAAGCTGTGGATACGGAATATCCATCGTAACATATCCGATGCATCCTCCAATTCCATCTCCTATCACCTATATATCTGTTATTGTCCTTAACCACTGTGGAATAAAAAACGAGGCCATCGCAAGCGACGGCCCCATCTTAATATTACTCTTCTTCTCTG
>ULOC01021404.1_pt1 | contig 36477 bp, 32 predicted proteins | sample 1952181 | NCBI WGS metagenome assembly ULOC01 (sample SAMEA4835592, study PRJEB28245) | human gut metagenome | biome: gut microbiome; material: fecal sample | place: Denmark | collected 2008
CACAAGCCACTAAAAGTGGTTTTTTATTATGTTTTTTTCTTAATAAATTAGCAAGTTTCCCAATTGTTGTTGTTTTACCACTTCCTTGAAGACCTACAAGCATTAAACAAGCAGGATTACCATTTAAATTTAAAGGTGTATTAACACCTCCAAGAAGTTCTACTAAAGAATCTCTTATTATTCCTACAAACATTTCTCCAGGTGTTAAACTTTTTTTAACTTCTTCTCCTAAAGCTTTTTCACGAACAGCACTAGTAAATTCTTTTACTACCTTATAATTAACATCAGCTTCAAGAAGAGCAAGTCTAACTTCTCTTACCATTGAATCTATATTTTCTTCAGTTATTTTTCCATAACCTTTTATATTTTTTATTGCATTTTGTAATCTATCACTAAGTGTTTCAAACATATTTATCATCCTTTCAATTACATATTATATTTTATCAAAAAAATAATAAAAAATAAAGAAAACTCAAGGATTTTTTCCTTGAGTTATGTCATAAATTCCTCATGACATTATTATATTATGCAAAAATAATTATTTTATTCATCAAAAAGTAATTTTTTTAAATCAAATTTAAGAATAAATTTACAAAAAGTCTTATCACTATATTTTTCTAACAATTTATAGATAAGATTTGTTATTAAATATGCGATAAAGGCCGAGATTAATCCTACGATTATTCCAAATAAAACATCACTTGGATAGTGAACCATCAAATAATTTCTAGCCATTCCTATTAAAATAATAGGTATAATACATAAATATTTTTTCTTACTTTTACATAATAACATAATACTTATCATTCCTGCGGCAACACTTGTAGCATGTCCTGATGGAAAGCTAAATTCACTTTCATTAACACTTCCAACAAACTTCCACCATGTATTAAAAATACTAGTTTCATCTATGAAAGGTCTTGGTCTAGCAATTAAATCTTTTAAAATAAAATTAGTTATAATTGCACCACAGCAAACTGACCCAAACATACATATTCCAACTTTTCTTGTTTTTTTAAATAACATTAATATTATTGCTATTAAAAGTAATAATATCCCTTTTTCGGTTATTAAACTAAAAAAATTAAATAATGGAGTTAAAAAGTTGCCTAAACTCTCAGCAAGTTTATGTAAAAAACTTAAAATGTTATAATCATAACTATAAAATATCTTATTAATACTTTCTGCTACAGTTAAAAAATTCATATACTACCTCTTTTCTTATTTATTTGCTAATAATTCTAATGCTTTTTTTGCGGCATTTTGTTCTGCTTCTTTTTTACTTCCGCCTTCACCAACACCATATACAATATCATCTACTTTTACCTCAACTTTAAAATATTTATGATGTGAAGGTCCACTTTCTTCAAGTAAAACATATTCCATAGATTTTTTATCAGTTTGCACTGCTTCTTGAAGAGCACTTTTATAATCACTAAAAAATACTTTACTTTTATCTTCAATATAAGGAACAATTATATTAAGTGCAACTTCTTTTACCTTAGAATAACCCAAGTCTAAATATATCGCTCCCATAAGAGCTTCAAATACATCAGCAACTATGGCTTTTTTATATTTTCCTCCAGTTACTATTTCCCCATGTCCTACTTTTATGTAATTACTAAATCCTAAATCCATACCATATTCATATAACGCATTTTCGCAAACATAGCTAGCCCTTATTTTAGTCATTTCTCCTTCTTTATATAATTTACTATTATATAAGTAATCAGAAACAACTAAATCTACGATTGCATCTCCTAAAAACTCTAATCTTTCATAAGATTCAGTATGTATATGTTCAAATGAATAAGATGAATGAGTAAAAGCTTGATAATATAGCTTTATATTATTAGGTACTACTCCTATTTTATTTAATAACTCTTCCAATTTAAATTCTCCTTTCTTACTTAATCTTACCATATTTTTATAAAAATTAGAACTTATAATTGATAAATTCTTAAATTAATAGTAAAATAATATTGGTGAAAGATATGAAACACCTTGCAATTTTTTTTATAAAAATTTATCAAAAAATACCAGGTCCTTGGCATAATATGTGTAAATTCACACCTACTTGTTCGAACTATGCAATCGAATCATACCAAACTTATGGTTTTTTTAAAGGAACTTATTTAACAATAAAAAGATTATTAAAATGTGGTCCATGGTCTAAACCAGGTTATGATCCTGTACCAAAAAAGGAGAAAAAATTATGAAAAAAAAGATATTAACAATATTGTTAATTATAACAATAACATTACTTACCGGATGTATTAAAAGATATGATATGGAAGGAATAAATATTATTACTACTATTTATCCAATTGAATATGTAACAAAAAGATTATATGGCGAAAGTGCTAACATTAAAAGTATTTATCCAAATGGTGTAGATATTAATGAATATAAACTAACTAATAAACAATTAAAAGACTTTAGTAATAACGATTTACTTATTTACAATGGAAATAGTACTGATAGAGAATACGCAACAGTTATTTTACAAAAAAATAAAAATATTAAAATAATTGATGCTAGTTATGGATTAGAAGAAACATATGCTAAAAGTGATATATGGTTAAATCCTTCAAATATATTAATGCTAGCACAAAACATTAAACAAGAATTGTCAGATTATATTGAAAACCCTTATTTAAAACAAGAAATAAATAATAACTATAAACTACTAAAACTTGATATATCAGAACTTGATACAGAACTTAACAGAACTGCTAAAAACTCTAATAATAAAAAAATTATTTCTTATGATGAATCATTAAAATTCTTAGAAAAATATGGTTTTGAAGTTATAAACTTAACTAAAAATGGTAAAGAAATAGATAGTAATATAAAACTTGCTACTTCTTTATTAAATAATAAATCACTATCTTATATTTTCGTAAATGAATGGACTAAAGACAATGAATTAGTAACAAAATTAACTAAAGAAACATCTTCAAAAACATTATTATTTAAAAGTTTAGCTACAATTACAGATGAAGATATAAATAAAAATGAAGACTATATTTCAATAATGAATTATAATATTTCCAACTTAAAAGAAGAAACATATAAATAAGGAGTCTAATATGGAAAAAGAACCATTAAGTTATTTAAAACTATTTGAATTTATAAAAGAACATGGTAATGAAAGTTTATTAATTTTTCTTGAAGATTATAAACATTTAGAAGAAAAAGATTTATTAAATTTATTTCTATTTGAAAATAATGATTTATTAAAAAAATTATTAAAAGATAATAAGAAAGTAATTGAATTTCTAAGAAGTTTAAAAACAAGATTACCTATAGAAAATAAATATTTTAAACAAAATGTTGAGCATTCAATAGAAAATATAGATATATATATTAATAATATGAAACTATTAGATAGCTTAAATATAGATAATATAAAATTCCCTAATAAAAGATTAATATTTACATTTAAATTAATAAAACATGGTAATTCCATTGTTAACTTAAATAAACAATATAGTGATATAGATGTAAATTATATTGTTGAAGATAGTTTAAAATTAAATCAAGATAATGTTTCATTTAGATATGAACTATTTAATCCAAACTATATTATTGATATTAAAAATGATTACATAAATGATACATCAAATAAAACAATTTATTTAACTAATTTAGGTACAGATTTATCAACAATTCCTAAACTTAAAGAATTAGAAAGTAAACAAGTACCTGAAACTCTTACAAGACATTTAAAAAGAATTAGCAATTAACTAATTCTTTTATTTTACATTTATAATCCAAATGTATATGGAAAACTACTTGTTAGTGTTCCTTCATTTGAAATGATGATATTAGATATAGAACTGACCGGTCATTCATCTACTTTTAAATTATATAGCCAGTTTGTATCATTACATACTTTTATATCTTTTGTTTTTTTCCTGATAAATATACTGCATTATCTTTAATATAAAATTCTGTCATAATTTTATCTTCACAATTACTGCTTACATAGAAGTAATACATTAATGCTATTTTTCTTGTAAAGCTATTTAGATTTGTTACGTAATTAATAACTTTTTACATCACTATTATGTGTATTTTTCTTTTATAACTATATAATTATATCCCTGTTGTTTGAAATGTTTTTATAAATGATCCAGTCTATTCTTCATTTTCTAAACCTCCAAGAAAAAATTTGGCATTTGAGATTAAACTTTTTTGATTAGACTATGTCAATATTTTTCTTTGCACTTTTTAACAATTGTTTCATAAAATAAAATAGAAAGAAGGATTGATATATTTGAATAAGTCAAAACATGGTTTTTTCTGTAATTGTAATACTTGTAAATATAAAAGAAGAACTAGTGGTTGTTATCTAGCCTTCTTAGGATTTTGGTTACTTATAATAATATATCAATCATTTTTACTTATCTTTTTTACAGTTACTTCTTATGCAATTTTATTATTTATTGAAATAATACTATTCTTTGTATTATTAATTAGAATTATACTGTAAAATTAGATCATCTGTTTTTTGTAAATATAAAAGTAAATCATTTACTTTTTTTGTTTTAATAAATTCATTATCTTTTGTTAAATCTAATTTATCAGGTATACTTAAACTAATAAATAATAATTTTCTTTCTTCATTATGAAGCGGATATTTACTTTCATATAGTTTAAATAAATTAGTAAAATCTACATCATTATAGTTTTTTTTATAAAACTTTATTAAATCATAAACAGGTATATCAAACTTAGCATTATCCCAACTTATTAAATAACTATTTTCATTTCTTAATAAATGAGATAGTTCTATATTATTATGATTTAATACTATTCTTATTTTAGAATTATTTTTTACGATATTATAAAATTCTTCTAATTGAGTTTTACAATAATATATAGCAGAATATATTTTAGTTATATTTCTTACAAGTAAATAATTACTTGGAGACATATATATTTCTTTATCTATTTCATTATTTAAACTTATATAATACTCTTCTAATTCATTTAATTTATTATTTATATCTTCGTATATTTTTTTATACTCATCAATATCAATATCTTTATAAGATGTTGTTTTATTATGTAATAAACTTAATAAATATATTATTTCTTCACTTTTTTCATAATTAGACATATCACTTGAATCTATATATTCATATATTTCATATAGATCATTTCTATCTTTATTATAAACATTAGGAAAATAATTAAAGTTTTTTAAATGTAAATAATTAAATATATCTAATATATTATTTTTATTTCTTTTTAAAACATATTTATTATTTTTTGTTTCTATTATTTTTACATTATTTTTATATTCATAACCTGTTGGGATTATATTATATTTTTTTAAAAAACTTCGTTCATTGTTCATTTTTTACATCAGGTAATACTAGTTTCATTCCACATTTAATATCTTTTACATCATTATAATCATATACTTTTTCTTTATTTATTTTATATTTATTACAAATAGAGTCAATTGTATCTGTTTCATTAACTAAATATACAATGTATGTTGTATAAGTATCATTACCAACATCATTAAATACTTCTTTTTTAGTATCTGTAATTATATTAAGTGGTGTATTATCTCTTTCTTCATCATAATTAAAAACAATATTTAAATCATCTGTTTTTTCAGATTTATCTTTTTCTTTAATTTCTTGTTCTTCTTTTCTAACACTTACTTCTTCTTTTTCTTTAACTTCTTTTTTTACTAAATTATCTATAACTAAATCAATATTAATTCTAAGAACTTCATTATCTATAATATCATAGTAAAAATCATCTATATCTATCGTAGCATCAAATGTATCATAATCATCACTTATAGCTATTTCACAAGGTATTTTATAGCTATATTCTTCCTCTTGTATACTTGCTTTAGTAAGTTTATATTTTCCTTTAACATAAAAGTTACCTGTGATTAAATCTTCTCCTTTAAGTTGTAAATCATTATCAAGAGATATACTAACTAAATCTCCAATTGTATTTTTAAATGTTATATCCTTCGTAAAAGGAATTATTTGTTTCATATATTTTTCCTCCTTATATATTCAGTTAAATATATGTATAAAAATTAAAAAAAGAATTAATATTCTAATTCTTCTAATTTTTTTCTTACAACTTCTTTTAAGGCATCTACTTTTATATACATTTCTTCACAACTATATTCTTTTACAAAATCATTTAAATAATATAAATGATTACAGGCAGAACTTATAATACTAGGTTTATTAAATTCTTTATATATTTCACTATCTTTATTATTAGCAAGATATATATAATAAATAAGATATATTACATAATCATATTTAATTAAATCCCTATAATAATGATTAATAAAATTTTTATATTTTTGATTGTTTTTAAAGTTTCTTTCTATTATTTCTTCTTTTATTAATCTTTCTTTTCCATCATTTGTTTCAACAATATTATTTCTTTCTCCAACAAGTTCATTTAATAAATTCCATTTAATTAAAAAATCTTCATCATCTTTATCTTCTTTTAATATTTCTCTTCCACTTACAACAAACATTGATATAGCTTCTTTTAAATTGTTAGAAAAAGATGCTCTATATGGATAATCTATAGCAAGTTCAAAAAGTATTTTTAAATTAGCATTAAATAAATCTTTTCTTTTATATTGTTCTTTTAATACATCAAAACAATTATTTACTATATCACTTTTCATTTTTAAATATAAATAACCTAATTCAGTATCTGTTAATTCTTCACTTATATTGAAAGTAATTTGATATTTATTTAATAAATCATATATTGTTTCTTTCATAATTTAATCTCCTTTAATACTTCCTCATAATTAGAAACATAAACAAACTTTATATTCTTTTTTATAACTTCATCTAAAACTTCTACATCTTTTTCATTTTCTTTAGGAAGTATTACTTTTTTAATATTATTATTACTAGCTCCAATTATTTTTTCTTTTATTTTTCCTACAGGTAAAATATTACCTCTTAATGTTATTTCTCCTGTTAAAGCTAAATAACTAGATATTTGTTTATTTTTTAAAGCACTTATTAAAGCCGTAGTAATAGCTATTCCTGCACTTGGACCTTCTTTTTTAACTGCTCCTTCTGGAACATGAAGATGAATATCTATATTATTTAACATGTCAAAATCTATTTTTAATTTATCACAATTACTTTTGATATAACTAAGAGCTATTTTTACACTTTCTTTAAAAACATCACCAAGAAGACCTGTTGTTATTATATTTCCATTTCCCTTATATGTATTAATTTCTATTTTTAGTAATTCTCCTCCTATAGTAGTATAACTAAGAGCATTAACTATTCCTATTGTATTTGAATATGTATTATTATTTAAAGAATATTTTTCTTTTCCTAAATATTGTAAAACTTGTTTTTCATCAATTACATATTTTTTATTCTTATTATTTATAGCAAGTTCTGTCACTATTTTTCTTAAAATTTTATCTATCATTCTTTCTAAAGATCTTATACCTGATTCTTTTGTATAATTTTTTATTATTTTTTCATATGCCTTATCTGTAAATGTTACATCATCAAATGTTAAAGCGTTTTCTTTTAACTCTTTTTTTATTAAATACGATTTACAAATATTTAATTTTTCGTATTCACTATATCCTTCAATTTCAATTATTTCTAATCTATCTTTTAATGCTAAAGGTATATTTTCTACATCATTAGCAGTAGTTATAAACATTACTTTCGACAAATCAAAACATTCTTCGACATAATTATCTACGAAATATTTATTCTGCTCTTTATCTAGTACTTCGAGTAAACTACTTGCAGGATCTCCTTTTATATCTTTACAAAGTTTATCTATTTCATCAATTACAAATACCGGATTATTACTTCCACATTTTTTTATTCCTTGAATTATTTTACCAGGAAAAGCCCCAATGTATGTTCTTCTGTTACCCATAATTTCAGATGAATCATTAAGCCCTCCAACAGATATTTTAACATATTTTCTATTCATTGCTTTAGCAATACTTTTGCAAAGAGTTGTTTTTCCAACCCCTGGAGGCCCAACCAAACATATAACAGAACTATTGGTGTTTTTTGTTCTAGTTCTTAACGCCAAGTACTCAACTATCCTATCTTTAACATCATTTAAACCATAATGTGTTTCATCAAGTATTTTTTTTGCTAAAACTAAATCTTTATTATCCGTTGTACTTTTATTCCAAGGTAAATTTAATAATAAATCAATATAACTTCTTATAATACTACATTCTGGACTATTAACTGAAGTTGATTCATATTTTTTTAATTCTTCATTTAATTTATTTTTAACACTTAAAGGACATTTAACTTTATCTATTTTTTCTTTTAAATTTATATATTCTTCATCTTTATCATAACTTATACCAAGTTCTTCTTTTACTACTTTTAACTTTTCTTGTAAAAGAAAATTCTTTTGATAATCATCTAAATTTTTCGATAAATGTTCTTCAATCATTGATTCAAACTCAACAATTTTTAATTCTTCATTTATATCTTCAAGAATCATACATACCCTAACAACAGGATTAATTTCATATAAATATTCTAATTTTCTTTCATAACTTTCTTTTAAAATAGGACTAACTAAATCTGTTAAAGTATCTATTCCTAAATTAGGATTTAATAAAGATAAAATACTATTACTAATGCTTGAATCTTTATCTATATAATATTCAACTTGTTTAATTAAACTTCTTGAAAAAGCATTTTCTTCAACTTTCTCTATTTTTTCGTAATTAATTGGACTAACACTTGCTAGAATATTTAAATCTTCTTTATCATAACTATTTATATATAAACGATTTATTCCTTTTATTACAATTCTTGTTTTGTTATTAGGAAGTTCTATATTCATTGTAATATTACCAAGTACTCCAATTTGTGGTAACTTATTTATATTATTATCTTTATCTAATACATCACTATAATTAACAATTAAAATATATTTATCATAATAAGAACACGCGATTTTAATTAATTCTTTATTTTGTTCATTATCAAGTTCAAGTCTAATTTCATCGTGAGGAAAAAGAATATTATTTCTTAATATAAGAACGGGTAATGTAGTTATGTTCAAAATAATCACTTCCTCCTGTTAAATTATTACTTACTATTATACTTATATTTTTTATTTAATCAAGCATATTTTAAAAAAAGAAGAAAAAAATAATTTTAAAAAAAATAACACTTAGTTTTATAACTAAATGTTATTTAAGATAATATATCTTTTATTATATCTTCTTCATCCATTTCATCTAAATTATACCATTTTATATCAGAAAATTGATTTTTAAAAAATGTAAGTTGTCTTTTAGCATATCTTCTTGAATTCAATTTAATTTTATCAATTGCTTCATCTAAAGTTAATTTTTTATCAAAATATAAATATAATTCTTTATATCCAATTGCGGTATTAATAGCTCTTGTATGAATATTTTTTTGATACAAGTTATATGCTTCTTCTTTTAAACCATCTTTAATCATTTTATCTACACGTAAATTAATATTATTATACAAATTATCTTTTTTTCTTGTTAAACAAATTAATTTAAAATCATATAATTTAACATTTTTATTACTAGTGCTTTCTGCATTATTTTCTATTTTTTGTAAAGCTCTTTCCACTCTTCTTCTGTTGTTAAAATCTATATTTGTTGTATTGTTAATAGATTTAATTTTATTTACTAATTCTTCAAGAGTATATTTAGAATAATCGTTAGTAATATTTTCTTCATCAAATTTATAATCATATAATAATGCTTTTAAATATAATCCTGTCCCTCCAACAATTAAAACATTTTTATTTTCTTTTATTAGTTCATTTAAAATTTTTCTAGCATCTTTTTGATAAGCACAAACATTATAATCATCAAAAACACTTTTTGTATTTATTAAATAATGTTTTATACCTTGCATTTCTTCTTCTTTTATTTTAGCTGTTCCTATATTTAATTCTTTATATATTTGCATACTATCACAATTAATTATAGAGGCATTAAGTTTTTTTGCAAGTTTAATGGACAAGTTAGTTTTACCTACACCTGTTGGTCCCGTTATAACATATATCAAAAATATCACCTTCTTTAAACAGCAAAATTATATCATAATTTTTTGTAAAAAGCAAAATTATCACTTTAATTTATACAAAAAAGATACTTTATTATATTAAAGTATCCTAAATAAACATTAATTTTTATACAAATTTAACATTTTATTATATATATCCGGTTCTACTATTTTAATAGCCGCGATAGAAGTTTCTAAACTTAATTTATAACTTCCTTCAAAAAATAGTTTACTTGCAATATCAAGACCTCTTTCAATGTCTTTATCTAAGGGTTTATATCTATTTCCATATACAATAATCATTTCTGCTAATTTTGCTGTTTTAATCATTTCTGTTGTTGTATTAAAAAGCTTTAATGATAAGTCCCTTGCTGTATCAACTCTTATATTTAAAGTTTTAATTGTAATTGGCGTTTTATCTAACTCTTTTATTATTTCTAAAATTGCATCATTAGCCTCAGATAATTCTACAAAATAATTACTTGTAATAATAGGAAGTGGATAATTTCTTATGCTAGTTTTACATTTAGATAAAAGTGCTGTTATTTCTTTTAATTGTTCCCTTGCTCTTTGTTCATCTTCTTGCATACTTCCAAGAGATTTTAAACAAATATCTAAATCATTTTCAGTAGTAGCAAGTTTATTTGATAAACTTTCAATTTTCTCTTTTAATGAAGAATATGGTTCTTTTTTTGTTTTTAAATCTTTGACTATTATATTATATGATTTATTTATTTCATAAAGATTTTTATTTACATTTTCTAATTCTTGTAAATCATCTTCACTTAAATTATACATATTTTTAATATCATTTAATTGTTCATAAATATCTGTAACTATTTTATTTATTTTACTAATTTTATTTTTAAATGTTTTAGCTTCTTCATCAAATATTTTTTTACTTCTTTTTTCTATTTCAAAATCATTTATTAAATTATCTAAATAATCTAAAAATGTTTTAAGTTCTAACATACTATCTTCTAAATTAAGTATTTTTACCTTATCAAGTATTTCTTTTACTTTTTTTTCAATCTGTTCAATATTATAATCAACATTCAAATAAGACAAAGGATAGTTTTTGCTTAATAAAGTTTTATAAGTTTCTTTAATTTCTTCAATCCTTGAAGGAATAATTTTATTAGTTAATAAAAGTAAATCTGGTACTTCTTCGATTACTGTAGATATATGAGCAATCATTTCATCTAATACTTTTACACTTGACACTATTTCACTATAATTGTTATTTTCCATGATTGTTTCAAATTCTTGAAATCTTTTTTCAATGTTTTCAAATTGAAGTTCAATATATTTATCAATGTCCCCATATGAAGCTTGATTTGTAGTAAAAGTTCTTTCTAAATCACGAAATTTACTTTTAAGTTTTGTAACTATAGCTCTATTTCTTTCTTCGCTCATAGTTACTTCTCTTATTTCATCAAGTAAATTATCAGTAGATACACGAAGTTTATATATTTCCATTTCAAGTTCCATTATTTTTTGTTTAGCACTTTTTATATCATTAGCATCGATTAATCCATCTATTTCAAGAAGCATATCTGTTATTACTTGAAAACGATTTTCTTTTATAACACGGTATCTTTCTTTCCATTCTTCATATTTACTTTCTAATTTTTCGTTTTTAACAATAACTTCTATTTTAGCAAGTTCAGCTGCAATTGGTGTTGATACGATTAAATTTCTTTGGCGTTCCAATTCTTGAACTTGTTTTTGTAAATTAATAACCCTTTTTTTCTTTAACAGAATAATAAGGAAAATAACAAAAAGTATAAAAACAACTCCTGCAGAGATTAAATAAATACTTTGTTTATCCATAAAACCATCTCCATATCCTACTTATAATGATACTATAAAATTAGTAATTTGTCTATTATTGATATTTAATTTGTTTACAATTTTAATTTAATAATTTTTCTTCTTCATTATTTATTTTATATGTTGTTTCATATATGTTTTTATCAGTACAATATTCCATTACATAATAATCATTATATTTTGTCATTATTATTCCTATAGTGTTATTATGTCTTTCTTTTTTTATATTTTTATTTATATATTCTACATAATACTTTATTTGTCCTATATCAACATGTTCTAATTTTCTTGTTTTTAATTCTATTACTACATAGCAATTATGTTCTATATTAAAAAACAATAAATCACATCTATGATTTCCTAGTCTTACTTCACTTCCTATAAAACTAAATCCAACACCTAACTCTAAAACTATTTTTTCTATTTTTTCTAAAAGTATTTGTTTTAAAGTCTTTTCATCCATATTTTCCTCATCTACATTAGCAAATATTATAAATGGATTTTTAAATGTGTCTGTAAAATCAATATCTTCTTCTTTTGTTACTAATTTTATATTATTTTTATCTGCTAAACTTAATCTTTCAAAAGCATTGCTTTTTATTTCTTGTTGTAATTCTCTTTTTGATAAGTTTTTCTTAATGCACATATTAATATAATAATTTCTTTTGTTAATATCTTTTATAGATAAAAGTAGACAAATATTTGTCCATGTCAATTCGGTCACCACTGGTGACCCTTTTTGCTTATCTTTATATTCTATATAAAATTTTCTCATTCTTTTTAAATTCTTCTCACTATAACCTTTACCATATTTTTTTGTTAATTCTTTACTCCAAGTTGCAATTAACTTATTTCCATATTGTGCTCTTTCTTCTCCTCCTTGTGCTTCGATAAGTAACTTTCCTATTTCAAAGTTAGTATTAACTAAACTTTCATTTTTATAATAATTATACTTTCTTTGATTAATAATATCTTTTTCTATTAGACTTATTATTTCTTTTTTATAATCTTTTTTCATATAAACCCTCCAGTTAGATAGGTTAGCATATATAAAAATTGTTTGCAAATGACATAAATTTCACTTTTCAAATACAAATAAAGATGAATTTTTAAAATTCATCTTAAGACTTAATTTTTACTTTTTAAATGTTTATTTATATCAATTTAAAAAAAGCATTTAAAAATCAATAAATTTAAAAAATTAAAAAGGAGGACCTTTTATAGTCCTCCTCCTGATCCAAATGATTCAAGTTCTTCAGGTGTTAATACAACATTTATTTGCATTCTTCTTGATCCACATACAAATAATGCATTACCTTGTGAATATCTTTTAATACTTTCTTTTTCATTATCATTTAAATCTATCAATAAAGATAAATCTTCAACTGCTTGTTTTCTAAGCCCCATTACTAAATAGTAACTAGCGTTATCAAATATTGCTTTTCCTTGTGTAATTACTGCTTGTGGTGTAAAGTCACTTGGTTGTTGGGTAATAATTATATTACCTGTATTATATTTTCTTGCTCTTCTTTGAATTTGAGCGAGGAAATCTGCCCCAAGAACATTTCCACCGGATAATAATACGTGAGCTTCATCTACCATCATTACAGTATTAATACTTGAATCTAGGCATAAACTCCAAGCATATTTTAATACATTAAAGAATAAAGCATTTCTTATATTTGTATCACTATTCATTAATTCTTTTATATTAAATACAATAAAATTACTTCTTGGTGATATAGTTGTTTTACCATTAAAATAGAATCTTAATTCGTTTGTTAATGGTCTTATTTTAAGTTCTAGTCTTTCCATTATATCTCTTTCATGTGTCATATCACTCATTGAAATTAATTTTCCTTTAATTGTAGCATATACATCATCAAAAGTTGGATATTGCTCATGAGTATATGCAGAAAAATCTGAATTAAAATCTATTCCAAAACGACGGTATGTTTCTTGGACAAGTTCAATAAATAAATTTAAAACATCTTCTTCAATTGAAGGATCATAATATTTCATAAAACCTTTTAAGAATTGAAGGGTTTTTGTTAAAACTGTATATCCTAAGCCCTGTTTTATTTCATCTTCATCAGCATCAATTATAACTTCAAGTGGGTTAATAAGGCCAAATTGACCTCCTTTTCCTAAGTCAATTACATCTCCCCCAAATGCTTCAGCCATATCTTTAAGTTCGTTTTCAGGATCTATTGCTACAATTTTATAACCATTTCTAATAGCACTTCTAAGCATTAATTTTGCTGCTGTTGATTTACCACTTCCAGATGTACCTAGAATTACCATATTAGCATTATTTCTATTATGTTCTTTTCTTATTTGATATAAGAATTGATTAAATAAAACTACTCCTCCAGAAAAATCTGTTCCAAGAAGTGTTGATGGCCCTGGATCTTTTATACTATCAAATATAAATGGATACATGGCTGCCATTGTTGGACTTGGTATAATAGTTCCAATTCTTTCTTCAATATCTTGTTTTGGAAAGAATGGTAAAATTGATTTTAATACTTTTTCTTGTTCGAAACGAAGAGGTATTGCGCGAAGTCCCATCGCATCTAAGTAATTTTTAATAGTCATTTTACGAGTTTCCAACTCTTCTAATGTATCGGCACATACTACAATATGCATTTGAAAATCAAATATCTTTGATTGTGCACTTGCAAGTTGTTGAATAAACACTTCTAATGTGTCATAATCTTGTCTTATTCTTTCTTGGTTTGTTCTATCTTTTTCTTCTTGATATCTAACCCTTAAATTTGCTAATTCTTTATTAAGCATTTTAGATAACATTGAAAAAGGTACAGGAATATGTTTTATAACAAGCTTTACTCCTGGCATATTAGTTATATTAGATAAATATCCTACCCCAATACTTCTTGGATATGATACAGCGGTTAAAATACACATATATTTATCGCTTACTACAATATGTCCTGAATTACTAAAATCTAATCCCTTTGGGGCTACTTTACTCTTAAATGTACTCATAAAGGCATCACCGTTCCACTTTCAAAATCTCTTCCCCCATTTAAGAAATTGTCTATTATCATTTTTAAATCATCATTTGATGTTTGACTAGCAACCAAACCACAACTAGCCATTCCATTTATCAAATTACGTACTTTCTTTTGTAAATTATCCATATTCTTTTCTTTAAATAATAGATAATACTCAGTATCAACAACATTATTATTTTTAAAATAATCACCCTTATCCATATCTTGAGAAATAAGTTTTCTTATCCTTTGATCTTGTGTCTTATTATACAAAAGTTGTAGTTCTGTTTCATATACTGTTATATCAACTGGCCTATCTGCTACCATTAACCAAAATTCATAGTCTATTGTATTGTAGAAATTCATAAGACCAATTAATGTATTATCCATACTACTACCATCTAAGATAAAAATGTTTTTAGGCTGTATTTTTATTCCTGTTACCATTTCTCCTAAATTATTATAGATAATTCCATTACTAATTTTTTTTACATTAATCCAATTTTCTGTCCATTTTGAATCAACTTTAACAGACTTAGCCATCTTTTTAACATTTTGACTTGAATTATTATTCAAATTTTGATTTTGCAATTGATTAACCTGACCTACTCCATTATTCATCTGATTGTTCATAAGTATAACACCAACCTCTCCATATATATTTTCTTCTGTTTACAAAGTAATAGTTGTAAACTTCACCAATTAAAGTTCTTACATTATGATAATTGGGTATTGGGAAAACTAAGAATCCTGCAGTTACAATGGGTATTAATGTAACAATAACAGCCCATAGTTTTGTTACGGGAAATATCATTAATAAAATTAATGATAATGCCGTACCTACCCCAAATATTATTAAATCAACTGGTTTAAAAAATCCAAATATCAGTGCACTCCTTTTACTATTAGCAGGCACTAAAAATGTTTGATTCATCACTATATATCACACCCTTTTTATTCATTATTATCACCCATAGGGGCACTTACTGTTGATCGAGTTGAAGTTGAAATAGTTGCTGTCGTATTAGAAGAGCCAGCACTATATCCCTTAGAGCTACTCTTATAACCAGATTTTGAATGCTCTTTAGCAGTTTTTAATGCAGCAGCAGCAGCCTCAACAGCTTGTTCTTCATTATTAATATTAACAATTTCACTAAATTTAGTAGCTCCAACCTCTGTTCCTGATTCCGCCACTTCTAAGTTTCTTGCAAGACTAACTATATTTTGATCGAAAGCACTCGCAGTTCCGTTTTGAACATTTCTAATTGCTTGTACAAAAATCTTTGCTCTTTCATTATTCTTCCTGTCTCCCCAAGTTTTATCAATTAATTGCAATTGTTTCTCTACATCTCCTCCAGTTTTCGCCCATTCTTTATCAGAAACGCCAAAGACTTTATAATTTTTCAATTTATCTTCTACTGTTCCAGTATCATAAAATTTTTGGATTTGTTCTATTGCTTTATTGCTGCTAAACATAGCACCATCCATTGATTTATCTAAATTCGAATATGCAGTAGCCGCAGATTTATTTGCTTCAGAATAATCTTTCTGCCACCATGGACCCTTACCCTGTATTCTTTCTTGTTTTGCTGCTTTTCTTCCACCATGAATATTCTTAACAGTGTCTACAACACCTTTACTTCCCATAATTGCTTTTCCTGTTTCCCAAATACGTTTTCCACTGGCTCCATAAGCTGCAAGAGCACCCATAGTTCCAACAGCAGCAACACCTTTTGCTCCAAGCCCAAGTCCAGTTTTAACCATCTTGAACGCATCGCCAAATGTTCCTGATATACTTTCTAATCCTAATAATTTTGATATAAATTTAGGAGCTTCCTTTGTAAATAATAAACATCCTGCTATTATAACTATTTTTAATATAAAGCCACCAGTAATTGATTGTAATAAATTCATCATTAAATCAGGAACAATTAATATAGCAAGCAATTGTAAAAATAAACTAAAATAAACTCCAACATACTGTTTTACCCATGTTCCAAGCATTTTATCATTAGGATTCATATATGATATAACAGGTATTGGGGCTATTGCTTGTAAGAATACTAGTTTTAAATTACGAACAACAACCTCTATCATAATTGCTAATAATACAGCTATTATTGCTAATCCGCAAATGAATGCCAACAACCAATCCATTGAATAAGTTATGCCTGAAGAATTTCTTTGTTCATCTTCTATTTGATCAGCCCACCAATCACTTGATTTTTCACCAGAATATTGTTTTAAAATTGTATCATCAACCTCATCACTTGGTGACATAAATGTCGATAATATAACTGTTGAAAAAGCAAACCCACTTTCCTCAATACTACTATTATCGTACTTACCCTGATCTTTTCTTATCTGTTGTTCCTTTTTATTTTCTATTCCTTCAATACTTTTTTCTACTTCATCAGATTTTGAAGAATCGCAATAATATTCCACATGAAATCCAGATATACTATCTAAACTATTATCACTATAATCACGTGAAAGTGGAAAATTAAAATAACATGTTGCATTTGTTAAATGAAAATTTGGTTTTACTCCAGAAACTGACTGACCGACTTGATTTTTATACTTTACAGACACTTTAGTATTTAATCCTTTTAAAGATGTTTCATCTATTGAACCTGATATTCCGGTTAACTCTCTTCCACTTGAATTGTAAGTAATAGGAACACTATTAACTAATTTTTCTGCTTCAGCTCTAGTATATTTTTTTGTAAAGCATCCTTCTCTTATGTTATTAATTATATGCTCTTTTAATGCTGCTTTAATAGTTGCAGTATTATTACAAATATTTTCATTATCCTTATATTTTTTGCTAACAACACTAACTTCCTGAGTATTAATTAATTGTAAATCGTTTAGTTTAGACATTTCAGCATTACCTGTAGATATAATTTTATATAAAATACCATCTCGCTCAAGCAAAATAGTTTGTAAATCATTTGCCCACTTAAACACAAAATTTAAAGAAAGAAGTAAGACAATTGATATTAAAATATGTGTAACAAGCTGTCCTCCGCCAACTTTCTTATCATCAAGTTTGCTTGGGTCAACTAAATAATTTAATAAAGATACGCCTATTCTAAAAAGCATAAAAACGCCAACTAAGACGTAAATGTTTCCAGATATACTATTTAAGGCATTAGCAAGAGGACTATCATTAAATGTATTAACAAGTCCTAACATATCAGTATATATTGCAGCAATAGATCTATATAATCCTGCAGCCCATTTTGTTAAAATTCTTCCTGCTCCTAAAAATGATAAAGTTTGCATATATTTCACTTCCTAACTATTTAATGCCACAGGTATCTAAACCCTTACCCATTAAATCTAATATTAAATTTACTATTGTAGGAACAAACATAATTATTATTCCCACTATTATCCTTTTAACTGCATTAGACTGTGCTTCTTTTATTTGTTTTTCTTCTCCTGCCATTACTGCTTGTACCATATCTTTAGTAATAAGTACAACAAGAAGTACCGGAGTAACTACTCTTAATGCAGTCCACACAGACTGTAAAACTTTTTGTTGATTAGGACTTAATACACTACATCCATCTAAAACTTGTACTCCTGAAAATGCATTAACACATTCATTTATACTAAAAAATATAAATAAACCACAAACTAACATAATACATATATTAATAAATAAACTTTTTTTCATATATAAGTTCACCTCATATCTCTTTACTAATAAAATTATAACAAAAAAGTAAACAAATAACAATTGTTTTTTGCTTACTTTTTAATAATTATTTATATTTCTTTTTATTTATTAAATAGAATCATTTTTTACTAATTTATATTTATATATATGATATAAGAAATAACCAACTACGATTAATAAACAAGCAACGCCTAATATTATTAATGTATTTTTATTATTTACTTCTTTGTTATTAAAATCTACTTCCATATTAATATTTGATAAATTATTTTTATTTATATTCCATATATAAGTATTTTTTTCTACTTTAGTAGCATTATTATTTACTACTTTATAATTAGTAGTTACATTTATATTAACATTATTTAAAATATTATATTTATCATAGCAATTAAAACCACTTGCGGTTATTTTCAACACATTATTTTCATAAATTATACTTTGATTATCATAACATCTTGCAATTAATGTATCCCAAGTATAACTAGCTAATTCATATGATTTTGATGCTTTTAATGGATTACTATTTATATTATTATTAATAGTAAAATAACTTAAAACTTCACTATCAAATTCTTTATCTAGCAAGTTTTGTTCAATTGTTTTATAAACTGTTCCATTGGATAGTTCACTACTATCCATATTAATAATATATTTTTGATTAATATTATCTTTATCTATATTAACATTAATTGTAGCATTACACCCTGTTGTTAACATTACTAATCCAATTAAAACTAAAATTTTCTTTTTCATTAACACTCTCCTAAAATATGAATATATCCTAAAAATCCTCGATAATTTGAAAGGTATGATTTTGTATAGGTATGATACCAACACATCTCATTTCCATAATGGTTACATTCAAATACATTAACATTATCACCTGTAACACTTATAACAGCCATTACATGTCCACATGCTGATGTTCCACATGTTGCACTACTATAACTTGAAACCCAAACAGAACCAGGTGTTGGTGTTTGATCAGCTTTAAATCCATCTTTTCCTAAGCTATTATTTCTAATCCAGTAATCAACAGCATTACCACGAATTCTATCAAATTTCATCCAAGCAGCTTTATCTAATTTTGGTAAAAAACTATTAAAATATCTATAAACACCTGCAGCACATTGTGCTGTTGCTGGCCCTTTTGCTGATATATTAGAACTTCCACATACTAAGCTTGTATATTCTCCTTCAGGAGTTCCAAAATAACTATTATTGTAGGCTAATTGTTTTGCTGCCTTTCTTCCTATATATTTTGTTTTAGAAACACATTTATTATCCAATAACTTTTTAATATCTTCATTTGATGCCGTTCCTCTTGTTGTTTTTATTGCATCTTCGTCTTCGCAAATTTCCCCTGCAGCTTCATATCCAAACATTAAATTAGGATCAATATACTTTCCATCTTCAGTTATTTCAAAATGCATAACATCTTTCCCTGCTAATGATAAGGTTGTTTCTTTTACAACAAGGTAATTTTCTTTAGTATCTTTAAACAGAGTACCATAATTATAATATTTTGTAATATATTCCTTATTATTATATCTATTTTCCTCATTTAAATTATGATTTATTTCAATATAATCATTATTTACAGTAGTGATTGTTCCAGGTTGACTTGAGCGTATTTTCGTTCCTTCAGTTATTTTTACGTCTATTCCATTATTGAAAATTGCTTCATATATTGGAGCTTTTTCTTCAACTTCTGTTTCGTGTGGTATGCTAACTGTCCCTTCTGGTGTATCATAATTAGAATAAACAGTTTTTTTCACTTTAGTTACCTCGTATTCTCCTGTTTCTTTTAAATACCATCCAAATGTTCTTACTACTTGCGCATTTTCTTCTGTTGTTATTTCTCCTGTACTATATACAAAATCTTCTGTTATATTGTGTAAAGTTGTATGAATCGCAGTTCCTCCTACTAAAGCAATTATTAAAATAAGTATTAAAGAACATCCTAATAAAATTAAACCACCATATAATTTGACTTTTTTAAGTAATAATTTCGCTGGATTTAATTTTTCTTCTAATTTTTTATTTAATTTCTTTAAAGGATTTTTTTCATCTATTTTTTTCTTTAATTTATTTAATGGATTTTTTTCGTTTATTTTTTCTTTTAAACTTTGTTTTTTATCTTTTTTACCATCGTCTTTTTTGCTTTTTTCTTTTTTATCATCATCCTTTTTAGTGCCTTCTTCATCTTTATTTTTATCTAAAGGATTATTCGAATTATCACTTCCAGGTAACTGGTTAGGTGCACCTGTTGAATTAGGATTTTGATTTTTAGGTTCAGGTATTTCTGGTTCTTTTTTAGTATCATCTAAATCTTTATTAGAACTTTGCAAACCATGATTTTTAATATCTTTAAAATCTTTTATTCCTGATTTAATCCCACCATACATACCTTGTCCGAATTGCGTTGCAGCATTGCCTGCTTTATTTAATCCCTGACTTACCTCTTCCTCATTTAAATAAGATTCTTGGTCTTCCATTATATCACCGCCCAACAAGTAATTACTATAATTATTTTAACAAAAAAATAAACAAATAACAATCTATTTGTTTATTTTATTTTATATAATTATTGATTTTGTGCTTTATTTACCGCATCTTTACAAACTTGTCCGCTTGGGGAAGTAGCACATGCCCAACAAGCCGCATCATCTTCAACTACACTTCTTCCGATTAAATTAAATACAACTTGTACTATTGTAACAACAAAGAATATAACAACACCATATATTAATCTTTTAATTAACATCTTTTGTGCTTCTTTTATTTCTTTTTCTTCTCCTGCCATTACTGCTTTACCTAAATCTAACATAGCTAAAATAACTATAATAATTGGTATAACGATTTTAATAATATTAATAATTTTACCTACTAATTGCCATATTTCTGCTGAACTTTCACAAAAACTTAATAATGTAAACATATAATAGCCTCTCTTTCTATATATAAATATTACTAAATATTTAATTATTTGTCAAGTTATTTAATATTTTTTTTGTAAAATTATTAAATTTTTTTATTATATATAGTTATCAATGTAAAATATATGAAAAACATTAATTAATAGATTGACTTCTAGAGGATATACAACTGATTAATTAATTATTATATATTTAAAACAGTGCGACTAAATAGTGGCCTTTTTTCTTTTTTTAGTAGTGTCTTCTTTTTGTTCGTGAATCTATCTTTTCTTCAACACATTTCAATTGTTTGTCAACATCAAACACATGATTTTTTCTTTCTTTTTCCTTTCCATAAGTTATCTTCTCATAATGTATTATACCACGATATATCATACCGTTTGCGGTATAATCCTATTACTATCATACGAATGAATTAACCTTGTCTGTATTATTGCTTAAAATTTCACTGAGAATTTTTGACACTTTCGCTTCTTTCCTTCAATGAACTATTTTTTAAATCATTTTTTTTGCACATAAATTGTACCTAAAATTATTTTATCAATACTGATACCTCGCAAGCTCTTATAAAATGGGCATAAAATGAGAGCACGGTTAGTTGCTCTCTTCAGGGGACGATGGGAATTTCTTAGAAAATTTATCATTTTGTCAAATCTTTTACAAAGCGTTTTTAGTATATAAAATATAAGGTTTTATTTAATATTATCGATATACTCAAACCATAATTGAGCACTAAATTTATCATTGCTATTTTATTGTAATTTGTTATATTTAACATTTAGATACGATAGAAATTAGTCCTAAATACTTGACTAATACCAATAAATAAGTGATTAATACAATACCTTTTGAAAGGAGGTATTTGTGTGATTGCTAAAGAAATTAACGATGGATTACCTAAATAAATGCCTTTTACTTGGAAAATATAGATTAACAACAATTATTGATGATAATGTTTCTTGTTTAGTTATTGTTATAAATGATGAAGACGGAGATTTAACTATTCCAATTATTACTAGCACAGATGTTGCAAAAAAATAACAAACAATTGTGAAGATAATTCTTTAATTGGTATCAAGGGTAAAATAGATGCTGATGAAAATGGATTAATAATCAGAGCAGAAAAAATATCATTTTTAAGTCATAAAGAAAGAGCAGATTAATTTCGACTCTTATTTATTTAATGAATTTATCTATATCTTCTAATACATAAGCATTTATATTAACTTTCATGGCTTTATCACTTATCAAAGGTTCATTAACAATAAAGCAATAATCAATTCTCCATTTTTTCTTTTCTAAGCCATAATGTTGAATAATATCCATAATATGATCTTTGCACCACTCTACTCTTTTCATATGCTTATTATAAAAGCTTTTTTCATTATCAGGATCAAACAAATCATGGTATTCATTATACATTTCATACATATTTCTTGATAATTCAAAATTTTTAACTTCACACGCAATAATTCTTTTAAACTTTTTAGAGATAAAAAGTACATCAATATCTCCTAATGTATTCTTATCTGAATCATTAATTCTTATACCATTAATTTTACTAACTTTTTTATCTACAATGGAATTTGGAAATGTACACAAATAATTATATACTTTTTCGTTAAAGGCTTCTCCACTTTGTTTGTTTATAATACCAAGGTAAGTTTTCATCTTTTTGCTTCTTGCCTTAAATGTAGCATTATTAATTATTTCGAACAAAAAGTATATCGCATTTAAAAGAGACCTATAACCATAAATAATTTCGTCTTTATAAATAATAAGTGGTTTTCTATTTAATGAAAGTTCCCTATTATTTCTCCATGGAAATACATCTACATTTCGATATGGTGTAGGTGGATTTAAATAATCTTCTCTTTCAACTTGAGATAAGTATAAAATAATTTTATTTAAAGTATCATCGCTAACTTTATTATTTATGTGATCTTTTAGTTCTTTTATAGTTGTTGAATACAATGTGTTAAAGTCACCATTTTTATCCTCAGCTATTTCCAACAATGATACAGTTACTTCAGTAAAATCTTTAAATGTAAATCCAAATTCATCTTCAAAAGCTTCTTCAAATCCAGGAATATCTTTTTTCTCAGTTTCATATTGCGATATCATTTTTCGTTTATCTTTTGCTCTGGATCCCATCCTACCCATCTTTGCATTTTTCAAAAAATGGTTTACTCTTATCAAGAAATCTTTATTGTACCCTAATCGATTAGAATTTAATAAGGTTAATGTATTATCGGCCATTTTATAGTTGTAAATATCACATATATATGCATAATCAATTATTTTGGAAGCTTCTGTTAAAATATATTCAATATCATATAGCGAAATATCATCGGTTCCATCTATTTTAATTGATGCAACTAATTCTATGATAAATTTTAATGCGACTGAAGTTCGATTCAAATCATTTATCTTTTCATCTATCTCTTTTTTTCTATCAGGATAACATACTAAATCGCTAGCATAATTTGCTTGTCTTATTAATAATGATGATAAATTTTTTTCAAACTCTAGATATAAAAAATCTATTAACTGACGCTTATTATACTTTTTAATTTTCTTCAGAATATTATTGTATAGATGTCCAACGATATCATTTAAAACTTTATAATCTTCTATTTTCCCATAAGGTATTTTTTTGTCATCTTTTAAATATAGTCCTACATCATCTATTATCAAATTTGAAATAGCATTACTAACGCATAAAACACATTCATCTTCAAAAGGAAGCATATACCCATCATCATTAGAATTCATAATAATTAGTTTCTTTTTATACTTATTACTAAAAATCTGATTAATCAACTCACTTGGATACTCAATTTGATAGATTTCACATATTTTCTTTACTATATTAGATATAAAATCTTTTTCTTTATCATTATCAGTGGATTCGAAATACCTTAAAGAGTTTTTTTCAAAAATAATGTCTAACTGTCTACTATTAATATTGAATAATATTTTACCAACTTCGCTATCTTTATCATAATGTGTAATATATATTGATGGATCACAGTGAATATTAATTTTAAACAATCCATTCAAATCTTTAAATAATGTTGAAAATTGATTTAACCAATATGAAATCATATCTATAATTAGATTTGTTATATGATAAGAATTATTATCAATATTTTCTTCGCTTAAAACCCATATATTAAATTTATTAAATTCAAGCAAATTGTTTAATTGATGCTTGTAAAATAATCCAGGAGCAAAACAAACTCCATCTTCTTTTTTCATCACTTCTAATAAAGATGTTCTACTAAAAAGAGCTAAGTGATAACCATTTTTTATATAAGATTTTAAAATATAATCACTACTATATTCACCAATAAAAAACAATGATGCTTCTTTTGAATCACATTTATCACCTAGATAGAATGATTTATCTCTTTCAGAAAAAAGAGCAACAAAATTTAGTTCAGTAAACAAATTCTTTTTATAATGTTTTAATCTATTTCTAGCAACAATATATTTGTATAAAAACATGTTTTCTTCAGACTCATTAATACATATTGACGTTAATTCATATGGAAAAAGCATTAGTAAATTTTTATTAGAATTCAAATATACCGCACATATCGTATTTCTACCAATAGTTGTCGGAGTAATGATTGATACAATTTTGTCTTCTTTAAAACCATGTTTTAATAATTGCTTTTTGACATTTTTTATTCGATTACTAATATAATTATTATTTATTGAATATTTATATTCTTTGTTAGTTTCATAATCTTTTCCATCATCAAATAACACAATATTGTAAAAAACTATATCAGTGCCACACAAATATATAGATTCATCAACTATATTATTACTTTCAAGTTCCAATTCAAATTGTTTACTATCTAATAATTGAAAACCCATACGTGTAAAATCTCTATGCAAGTCATGTAAAAGTAAGAGATTATAATCTTTGAGAACATCAATTTTATAAGACATAAAAAACTTTATTATCATATCCATTAATAACATAATAATAACAGTGCAATCTACCAAAACAAATTTCTCACCATATCTAACAAATGGTTTACGATAAAACTTTTGATTATCGAAATCATCTATTTCATCAATACTTATTTCTCCAAATTCAATAACAAGTTGTTCATATTGTTCTCCAAATAATTCAACCATATCTTCTTTACTAAAAGTCACTGTTTCTTTACTGGATTTAAGAACGTTAGCTGAGGGTATTTTGATATCAATATCTTTATTAAAAGATTTTAAATCATTAAGTTTAATATTTAATGAATTATAAACAAACTCGGATACATTTAGTAAACCCTTAACAATAGTATTAAATTTTCTATAATCTTCATTTGAAAAGTCCTTTTTATGGACACCTAATATTCTTAACATATGATCTAAATAATGTGGAGCTAACGTGCTAGCTCCCATAAACAAATGATAATTTCCATAATAAATGACAGGTAATGCAAAAGGAAATTCAGGAGGATCTATCATATATTTTCTATTAAGATTTGAAAATTCTTTAATAAAGTACTCAAGCTTATTACGACTCATGATATTTTCACTCTTAAAATCATCGTGCTTTAATGATAGAACCGTACTTATAATTGCTTGAAAAATAACCGATTTGCTTTGATTTTCAGGAATTAAAATTAATCCAGATATTTGTGATAGAAAATCAATCATATTATAATTTTTTAATTCTTCCCTTAAACATTTTATTGCTTCGGCATCTCCTTTATTTAATTTTTCCATATTATTATTAAAAACTAATTCTGGAATCATTATATTCCTCCTAACTAAAAAAGAGCATATTCCATCTTAAAAAAATGAAACACACTCTATTATTTATATATTATACCACTAAATTAAAATTTATTGTTAGAAATACTGAAAAATTTATCAAAAAATTCCAATAGCTTATCTATAACTTTGTTCTTCTTTTCTTGACGTTCATTATTAGGAGTAAACATGCTCATTGGAGGAAGTATTGTTGATACCTCTGTTCCATTGGTTTCTACTCTTCCCTGTTCAAACGATCTTTGAATAAAATTATATGTTTCTTCTTTATTAAGATTCTCTTCAGCAATTATCTTATCTAATTCTTCTTTCTTTTTACTATTCATAAATGATTCAAAGTCAGCATATACATTTGATTCTTGATCTAATGATTCAATGAATGCCATGATTAAATCTTTCTTATTTCTTAAATCTGGACTAGCCATAATTGTCTTTTGAATAGTTACAAGAATTTCTTTATCTTCCATGTTACTATCATGGTATTTCTTAACTAAACCTAAGATGTAATCAATATTAACTTCTATAGATTTAATTAATTCCATTTCGAATACTACATCTTCAGTAACATCCGTTTTTTCTTGTTTAGCTTTATTTCTAAATTCATTATAAAGTTCAATATAAATACTATGATAATCTTGCTTGTCTCTTTCATTGATTAATTCATCATCTTTAAATTCATCAAACGAAGATAATATGTTAGTTACTTTTAATATTGCACCATATAATTTAATAAACTCTTTTTGTTCAGCTTCACTTTGCATTAATACTCCTGGTGCAAATTTAGTAGTTAATTTTTCAACTAAAGATTTATATCCTTCAAATGTTTTTCCATTATTATCTTCATATCCATAGTAATAATCTTTATATGGTTTTAATAATACAACACCATGTGCATTTTCATCACCGAACTTAGCTAATGCTTCATTAAGTCTATCTTCAAGATTTCTAAAAGAAACAATATTACCATATGTTTTAACACTATTTAAAATTCTATTAGTTCTTGAAAATGCTTGAATTAATCCGTGCCATTTTAAATTCTTATCAACCCATAATGTATTTAATGTTTTAGCATCAAATCCTGTTAAGAACATGTTAGCAACGATTAATATATCTATTTCTCTATTCTTCATTCTTAAAGAAACATCTTTATAGTAATTTTGAAATCTTTCTGATGAAGTATCATAACTTGTTCCAAACATATTATTATAATCTTTAATAGCTCCTTCTAAGAATGTTCTATCATCAGTACTTAATGCTTCTGTTGATTCAGAATTCTCATCAATTACTCCATCTTCTCCATTTACTCCATATGAGTATATTAATGCTACTTTTAAATTACTATTTTTTAATGCTAATGATTTCTTAAATTCAGCATAGTATTCTTTAGCCATTTTAATACTCGATACAGCAAATATTGAGTTAAAACCATTAATACTTTTTTTAGATTTTATTTCTTCTGCATCCTGCTTCTTAGCTACTTCTTTTACGTTATCTAGCGTTGAGAAAACATAACTTTCAGATGTTTTAGTTTTAATACTAAAATGATCAATAATATAATTTGTAATTAAACTTATACGTATTTGATTATCAAATAATTTTTCTTCATCTATGTTATATACTTTTTCATCTTTTACATCATCAGATATGTCTACTCTTCCAACATATTCATATCTGAATGGTAATACATTCTTATCTGCTATAGCATTTACTATTGTATAAGTGTGTAATCTTTCTCCAAAAATTTGATCTGTTGTTTCAGCGATACCTTTTATTATTCTTGCGTTTTCTGAGAATATTGGAGTACCAGTAAATCCAAACAAATAGTATTTATTAAATTTCTTAATAATAGCTTTATGCATATCTCCAAATTGAGATCTATGACATTCATCAAATATAAATACTACATGTTTATTAAATACATCACTTTGTTCATTTTTCTTAATGAATTGTGATAACTTTTGTATTGTAGTAATTATTATCTTAGCATTAGGATCATTTAATTGTTCTTCTAATACTTTTGTTGATGTATTAGAGTTAGCTGCTCCCTCTTTAAATCTATCGTATTCTTTCATTGTTTGATAGTCTAAGTCTTTTCTATCTACAACAAATAACACTTTGTCAATAAAATCTAACTTACTTGCTAATTGAGATGTCTTAAATGATGTTAACGTTTTTCCTGATCCTGTTGTATGCCAAATATATCCACCTGATTTTAATGTTCCATAAAACTTATTATTATATGCAATATTAATTCTGTTTAAAATCTTTTCAGTTGCAACTATTTGATAAGGTCGCATTACTAATAAATCTTCTTCACTTGTAAATACACAATATTTAGTTAATATATTTAATAAAGTATGTTTAGTAAAGAAAGTTTTAGCAAAATCTATTAAATCGGTAATGCCATTATTTTTTTGATCTGCCCAATATGAAGTAAATTCAAATGAGTTAGATTTCTTTTTCTTTTGATTATTAATATGAAACTCTCTTGTTGTATTTGAATAATACTTAGTTAATGTTCCATTTGAAATAACAAAGATTTGAACAAAGTTATATAATCCTGAGCCAGCCCAAAAAGAATCTCTTTGGTATCTTTCTATTTGGTTGAAAGCTTCTCTTAAGTCTACTCCTCTTTTTTTAAGTTCTACATGAACTAAAGGTAACCCATTTACTAAAATTGTTACATCATATCTATTATCAAAATTACCATCATTATTAACATACTGATTTAATACTTGAAGACTATTATTGTGAATATTATTTTTATCTATTAAATAGATATTTTTCTTTTCTCCTGAATCAAGAGTTATTTCTTGTTTATAATCTTCTTGAATAAGTCTTGTCTTTTCAATTATGTAATCATTTTTATTAGCAATTACTTTTGTGAAGAAAGAATCCCATTCTCCATCAGTAAATTGATAATTATTAAGTTTTTCTAATTGTCTTCTTAAGTTAAGAATTAATTCATCTTCAGAGTTAATATTTAATCTTTCATATCCCTGTTCAACTAAAGTTTTAATTAATTCTTTTTCAAGAGCATCTTCACTTTGAAAAGAGGTAATCTCTCTATTTAATCCTTTATATTCAGCAAGTACTGTAAAATTATCATTTTCACTAATTAAACCTATATTAGTCATCACTTCTCAACTCCTCAAAACTTAATAATTTATTTCTATAATACTCATATTGTTTTCTTCTTAATTCTATTTCTGCTGGAAGACCAACACTTATATCATTAATTAATTTATCAAATCTATCTAATATATTAACTATTCTGTTTTGTTTTTCTAATGAAGGAACTGGTATTTTAAACTTTCTAATATTCGTCATTGTAATATTTTTCATTGATGATGTTCCAGATAAAGCATCTAATTGGTTAGTTTTAAATTCATTCGTTAATAAATAATGCATCACATACTTAGGATTAACTTTTTCATCAAAAATCCTAATTCTTGCTACATTTGGAGCAAGATAATACTTATCATTTTTGTCAACTAATCCAACCTGTCCAACAGTACCAACATATGTATATAAGATATCATTTTCATATAATTTGCTTCTATTTAATTTACTAAAGTCGCTATTATCTACATATTTAACATCATCTAAAACTAAATGACCATTTTTCACATTTAGACCTCTTAAAGCGATAATATTACCATAATCAGAATAATTAACGTATTCAGAAAATTCAAACCCAGCAAGTTTTGTTACATCTCCAATAGTTTCTAATGTCACCATTTTATCTATATCTTGTTTAAATAGACTACCGCGCCAAAACTCATATTGACTCTTTCTCGCTTCTAGCTCCGCTTCTAGCTCCGCTTCTAGCTCGCCAAATTTATCAAGAATTCTTACTATTTCTTTTTGAACCTCTAATGGTGGAATAGGAATTTTTATTTGAATTATCTGTTTCATATCAGGATGCTGTACACTTGATCCTCTAAAAAAACTTTGAACTAATTCGTTTTTATTCAGTAAGCAATAATAAATATATTTTAGATAATACTTATCATAATCTGTCGAAGTACCTATAATATTTCCACTGTTAATGAATTGGCCATTATAATACTTTATATTAGCTGTACCACCACTTGGTATTGTTATCACTTCTAAATCATTAACATCTCCGGTATAAACACTTCTATCAGTATAACCATCGAAATTACCGGTTGATAATAATTTAATATTCCCTGAATCTAAAGCTAATGATTTTAATTCCTGTGCTGACACATTAGATTTAATAGATACAATTTCAGGTTGCCACTCTTTATTAACTCCACTAAATCTTTTATTCCATTTAATAACTTTATATAACTCAAGATATTTAACACCATTAGGACACATTTCTTTTATTAAATCATTAATCCTACTCATTAGAATCACCGCCTACATTATAGAGTTCAAGATTCTCTCTAGGGTTTTCACCATATACGCATAAATACTTACCTATTAATAAATACATTCTTTTAAAACTTGATTTATCAACAGCATCCAAAATCTTTTCTGATAATGATAATTTATTTATATATTCCTCTGATATTATTTCCATACTTTGAATGATTAACTCGTTGTAATTAAATTTATCATAATTTTTTGACTTTTCATTCTTAATATTAATAATTTCAATAATTTTATTTTCTATAAATTCATATGATGGCCTACTATTAAAATTTAAGTTATCATCATACTTTACAGCAACAAAATCAAAAAGGAATTTATACTTGTCATCATTCTTATCTAAAATATACATTTCATGTCTAGATAGAACCCCTATATCATTTTTAGCTAATACGCTATTATCTTTAAAATTAAGAATTCTTTCTTTATAACCTGGATAATTGATTAATCTTGCCACAGACTCATTTAAATAAAACTCAGTTACTTCAACACCAAACTTAACATTACCTGTTTCTATTACAAAATCTGGTTGCTCATGATCTTTAATTGCTATTTTATTGGAATTATAAATCTTCTTTAGTATTTGTAGTTCTCTATCTTTCTTACTCATGATAATCACCCTCAAGTTCTTTGATTATCTCTTCAAGTTCTTTTCTAATTTGCTCTTGCTTTGGTACAACTTCAGCTAGTCTTTTGTTTATTTCCTCTATATCAATATTGTTATCCTCAGTATTATTTTTTAAATATGTATTAATAGAGATATTATAGTCGTTATTTTTTACTTCATCATACGAAGCTAAATACGATTTATTTTCAATTGATTTCCTATCTTTTAATAAATTAATTATATTATTGATATTTTCTTCTGATAATTTATTTTTATTAGTATTTCTAATAAATTCATTAGATGCATCTACAAATAATATATTATTATCTAATTTGTTTTTCTTTAATACTAAAATACAAGTTGCAATTGATGTACCAAAGAATAAATCAGAAGGTAATTGAATGACAGTATCAACAAAGTTGTTATCAATCATGTACTTTCTAATCTTTTGTTCTGCTCCACCTCTATAAAGTACACCTGGGAATTCAACTATAGCTGCAGTGCCTTTTGGTGATAGCCATGATAACATATGCATAGTAAACGCTAAATCCGCCTTTGATTCTGGTGCTAATATTCCAGCTGGAGAAAATCTTTCATCATTTATTAATAGCGGATTAGACTTGCCTGCCCATTTTATTGAATAAGGAGGATTAGATACTATTGCATCAAATGGTTCATCATTCCAATGCACTGGATGAATTAATGTATCTCCTCTTTCAATACTAAAATTATTATAATTAATGTTATGTAAGAACATATTTATTCTAGCTAAGTTATAAGTTGTAAGATTTATTTCTTGACCGAAAAAACCCTCTCTTACATTTTCTTTTCCAAGTATCTTAGCAAATTTTAAAAGTAATCCACCTGATCCACATGCTGGATCATATACTTTATTAACCGAAGTTTTATCCATTATTACTATTCTTGCAAGTAATTCTCCAACTTCTTGAGGAGTAAAGAATTCTCCTCCTGATTTACCTGCTGAGGATGCATACATTGTCATTAAAAATTCATAAGCATCACCAAATAGATCTATCTTATTTTCTTCATAATCTCCAAAATTTAAATCTCCAATAGCATTTAATAATTTAACAAGTTTTTTATTTCTTTCATCTACTGTATTACCTAATTTATTATCAATAGTAAAATCATCAAATAAACCTTTAACATCATCTTCAGATGCTGTTCCCCTTGCTGAAGATTCTATATTATTAAATACATTTGAAATAACAACATTTAAGTTTTCATTTTTATCTGCGCCTTTTCTTATGTTGCAGAATAATTCACTTGGAAGAATAAAAAATCCTTTTTCATCAAGTATTTGTGATTTCCCAAGTAATGCTTCTTCATCAGAAATGTTTCTATATTGAAAATCTGTAATACCTGCTTTTCTTTGATTCTCATTAACATAGTTTTCTATGTTTTCTGAAATAAATCTATAAAATAACAATCCTAAAACATATTGTTTAAAATCCCATCCATCTACTGAGCCCCTTAATTCATTAGCTATTTTCCATATTGTTTTATGTAATTCTTCTCTTTCGTTTTCTTTTATATTATCCATTTTTATAAACTCCATTCTTAATTTTTTTCATTTCTTCTTCTCCAAATTTTACACAGCCATATTGAGTTAGCATATCAAGTATCATCTTAATCACTTGATTTGTGGGTAAGACAGTTCTAGTATCAACTTGATTGGTGTAATAATTTATTATTTCTAATGTCATTATGTCATTATTTATTAATCAACTATATCACTAACTGATATATTGTAATATTCAGCTAATTTCTTAACAACTTCATTACTTAATTTTCTACTACCTTTTTCATATTTATTATAAGTAGATAAATCAACTTCTAAATACTTTGCTATTTCTTTTTGAGACTTATTATTTTCTAGTCTTACATTCTTAATTCTAAGTCTTGCTCTTGCTTGTATTTTCATTTCAAGTTCTTCTAATCCTTTAGTAGGATTTTTTGAATCTATAGCAATATATTTTTGTGTACTATTATTTACCTCATTTGCATATTTAGATAATTCTATAGATTCTTTCATAGATAATTCTGGCATATTTTCAAAAAAATAATTGGTAGATACTTTATAAAATTTAGCCAAATCTTGTAATACACTAATAGGTACCATTCTATCTCCTAGTTCATAATGTTTATAAGTTGAAGCATTTACTCCTACTACAGAGCATATTTCTCTTTGAGTTAAATTAAATTGTTTTCTTAATTTACTCATATTAGAACCTATAGTTATATCCATTTGTTTTCTTTTTTCCATAGACTTATCCTCCTAGTCTTTGGTATATATCTATTATAACATATAATTTCCATTTTGGAACAATTAGTGTTAAAATTTGTCAAAAAATATTTTTTAAATTTATTTAATATTAACTGACTTTTTGTAACTATGATGATACAATAGTTAAAATGGAACTTTTTTTATTTTAGTATAATACATGACATTTTGACACTAAATAGTATGATATTAATTTTAATAGAAGTACATTAACTGTTAATAAAAATATTGTTAAAATACCAGATCCTAAAACTGGTAAACCATATACTGTTACTAGTCCTAAAACAAGTTCAAGTTATAGAACTATACCTATACCTAATTTTTTATTAAAAGATTTATCTAACTTATATAATGATGATGCTAATTATTATGGTTTTAGAGATTCTTGGTATGTGTTTGGTAATATTGATCCATTAGCTGCTACTACTCTATTAGATAAAAAAACAAAAAATGATTTTATAGCTAAAGTTAAAGATATAAGAATACACAATTTTAGATATAGTTGCGCTTCTTTATTAATAGATAGTGGCGCTAATATAACATTAGTTGCTAAATATTTAGGACATTCTAAAATAGATGAAACTTTAAATACTTATTCTCATATGTATCAAAATAGACTTGATACTATTGTTAGTTAATATTATTGAACTTCAAAATAGTAAATTAAATAATAATGTTATAGACACTAGACCAACTATTTTATTAGAACATAAAGATACATTACCAGAAGTAGAATCATATGATTATGAAAAATATGAAATGGTTAAACCTAAAAGCAAAGATGACCTAGTCCTTTAATGGGACTAGGTCTCTTTTTTTTACAAATATTTTCCTACATAAGCATCAATAATTGTTTGTAAATCATTAATATTATTTAATAATAGTTCAGTTTGATTTACATAATCCAACATTTTACCAGATCCATGGCACACAGGATTGCCATTTCTATATTTATGAGTCTCATTTATTGTACTTCCAATTTTATCATTCATTTCCGGAAGATAATTTTGGTAAAAGCTTTTTAATTCTCCTTCTTTATAATAACTTTCAACAGAAAATTTTTTTGTTGAATCAGTCATATGTGCTAGATGAGCTGTTAATACATCAAAGTAATTTTTAAAATATGAATAAGCATGAAGGTAATTATTATTTTTTAATTCAAATATATACATAAGTAAAAGATAATATAAATTGCTTTTTTTCAAATACGCTTTAGTAGCAAATTTTCTATTGTTTATACTTAATACTCTAAAATGCCAGTTACTTTTACAATATATATTTATATAATTATATAGTATATTATCTTCCTTTTTTATAATATTTAATAAATCAATGTGTTTAAATCCAGAATTAAATAAATATATAAGCCCAATATATGTGCAAACAATATTCCACTCCCCTGCCCTATAAATTCTAAATAGTTTATCTAACATTTTTTTTATCAACGATTCATCCTCTGTTTTAACTATCATAGTAGTTAATACTTTAGGATCATGAACAAGAATATTATAATCGTTTTCTAAAGCTTGCCTCATTGCACTTTTTGTATCCGTTTGAGATAACCACTTAGATTTTTTATAAACCAATGTATAATATATTTGTGCAGCATGATATCTTATCTTTTTAGAATCAAAATTTTTATCAATGATATCTTTATATTTCTTAAAATTTATTCCTTCTTTATTAACTAAATTTATTAAATCATTTAAAAAAGAAAGAATAATATTTTTACTAAATATATTATCTAAATTATCATCAGTTCCTATATCATCAAAAAGAGAAAAAGATTTAATATCTTCATATATTTTTCTTGATTTTTTTAAAATAGTTTTATTTTTATTAATGCATAATCCATATTCGTGATATATATTATTTAAATAATTTGTTATATCATTTTCAATTTTTGTTAAAGACACTTTTTTATTTATAGAAAAAAATATAAAAAAATCATCAACATATCTAACAACTGCAAATTTTGTAAAATAATTATATTTAAATAAGTAATTCAATAATTTTTTATCTAATAAATCCATATAACAAACAGTTGATAAATATGAAGATGTAATACCACACTCTGTTTGTGGCATTTTACCATTTCCACATAATGATAATATTTTTTCAAAAACATTAGCTTCTGTTTCCGTCAATACATTAGAACATATAAGAATTTCTTTTAACTTTTTTAAATCAATATTATCAAAAAATGAAGCAATATCTAGTTTTAAATAATAATCATAATTTACAGCACAAGTTTGCACTTTTGAGATATACCTATTGTACACTTTCTTATAATGATATTCATTTTGATTAAAATCACCTGCATAATAATTAAAATAATTATCCGATATGCAGGTCGATTCAAATTTTGTAGATATATATTTGCCAATCGCAACATAATACAAATACATTATGGGTGTAAGTAAATATCGTTTTCTTATTGTACCATCAGTTTTAATAGCATAATTTTCAGGAAATTCAAAATTATGCATTTCAAATATCCCTCCGTTTTTTATAAATTTATTATAGAACAAATCCGATGATATGTAATTATAAAATGTTTCAAAAGTAAAAGGATATAATTGAATATAAAACTTTCCATATATTTTTGCATAATCTTTTACATTTTCACACACATCTTTCCATAAATCATAATCAAAGTTTATCATAATTAACACTTCCTCCTACTAAAAAACGCCACTACAAAAACCTATTAAATTAATAAGCCTGTACTAGCGCCTCTTTTTTAATTATCTTTATTAAATAATTCTTCTATAATTAAATCTTTTGAATGTAAATTATTATTCTTAC
>ULOC01034783.1_pt1 | contig 36469 bp, 38 predicted proteins | sample 1952181 | NCBI WGS metagenome assembly ULOC01 (sample SAMEA4835592, study PRJEB28245) | human gut metagenome | biome: gut microbiome; material: fecal sample | place: Denmark | collected 2008
CTATAACCCTCATAAGGCTTACTTTTAATAAAATCGAGGCCATTTTGAAACTCATCATTAGTTTTATCAACATATTCTTCTGGTAAAGTTTTCTTTAAATTATCTAGTTGTTCTTTAGTAGAAATATTTTTTAAAGACTCAATATAATACCTTTGTAAGTCTGTTAAAGCACTTTGATGTTCTGTAATGTAAGCATTTACTCTTTTTAAGATCTCTTCATATATATACTTACCAGCATTAAAAGTAGTATATCCTAGTTCCTTCTTTGGAACTTTAATAATAACATACTTATCTTCATAGTCACTTCTACCATAAGTTAAACACACATTAGCATCACTACTCAAAGAGATACAATTAGTATCTTTATCATAATGAGTTTTAACATGATTAACCATTTCTTCTAAAGTAAGATTTGATTCTTCATTATATCTATTTCTATTATTATAAAAAGTACTATCGGTAACAATCTTACTGATATGACCATTACTATCTAAAGTAGAACCATTCCTGATACCAGTCATATCTCTTTTATTTAAGGCTCTAAAAAAGTAATAATAATTAGTATCTTGATAACAATTAGTTATATTAAATAATTCGTTCATCTTTAACACCCTCTATTTATATATTTATCCTATCATAAACCTTGAAAAAGAAAAAGACCATTCAAATATAAATCGAACATTCGAAATATTTTATATGAATAGTAAGTTTATTTTCTCTCATAACTTTTTGGAAAGTTGAAATTCAATGACACTTTTTCGGAATTATCTATAATACAATCATTACAATGTGGATACTTAGTATATAGACTTCCCCAAGGTCCTTCATAATTATTTCTTTGACTAAGGATAGTTTGTAGATATTCGTCAAAGTCATTAAAATAAAATATTACTTCTGGGTCTGTTTGCATTCTTAATTTCATAAGCTTAAGGTGAGTTTCTATTGGAAGGTTAATCTTTATTAATGTTATATTATCATGATAATGATTAGCCATTTCAATAATTTGCAATAAAGAATAAATATAGTTAGCATTAATGCCAGGCACATCAAAAATAATAAGTTTATTTTCACTATTTTTTAAGGCTGCAAAAACTTTATTAACTAATCTTATATAAAGTTCTTCACTTCTTTGTCTTTCAGATTGTTTATCATTTATTTCATCAGCAATAGCATCATGGGATATAACAACAGCTTTAACTGGAGATGATTCTAAAATTTTATTTGCTAAAGTACTCTTTCCAGTTGTTGAAGGACCAGTAATTATTACTATTCTACTATCAATATCTATTTGCATATATATCGCCTCTTTAGGTGTGCTATTATAACAAAATGCTCTTATATAATCAATCACTTAATATAATGTAACCTTTTTATACACCATTATTTATTGGATATCTATTTGATTTAAAATAACAGCCAATGTAATATAATTTAGAACTACTAGAATCATAAACTATTATTAAATTACTTGCTCTTTTCATTTTTATTTTATAATACAAATTATTATTTATTTCTTTAGGAAAATTTTCTTCAAACAAGTGATAAAATTCAGAATTATAATTATTTTTACAAACTATTATTTGATTTTCTAAATGTTTTAAGTCATCATTATCTAATTGGCTTATAATCTCTTCATTATCGGATTCTTTGTAATCAAAAATATAAAATTCATCGGCATAACGTGATACATTGGGAGTTATAAAAACACGTGCTTCTTTTACTGGTTTCGTAATTTCTAGCTCCCCTTTGAAATTTTCATTTACTATGTAATTATCTTGGCTATTTATTAAAGCAAAAATAAAAATTACGGTTAATATTATAATAAATTGCCAAAAGATTATTTTTTTCATTTTAACTCTTTTCCTTTATTTGGATACTATTTTTAAATAATAAACTTTTATCTTATCAACATTTTTTTGAAGCAAAGTTTTTATGTTTAATTTTTATTTTTTAACTCCAACTTAATATCATTTAATATTTCAGAATAATCTTTATCTAGTACTGTACTCATAATTTTCAAGTAACTTTCATACCTATCTATACTAATTAGACCACTTAGGACACCTTGTTTAACCATACAAGAATTGTTAGGTTCATTAAAATGCAAGCAATCATTGAATTTGCATTTATCTTGCCAATTTATAAACTCTGAAAAATAGTCTTGAATTTCTATTGGTGTGAAAGATGAAACATCTAAACTCCTAATACCTGGCGTATCAATAATAGAAGAATTTGTTTTCCAAACATAATATTTTGAAGTAGTAGTAGTGTGTCTTCCTCTTTTACTTTTATCACTTACATGACCAGTTTTTACTTCATTATCATTCATTATCGCATTGGTAAGAGAAGATTTGCCAACGCCACTATTACCAACAAATATGGCTTGTTTATTTTTTAACTCAGATTTTAATTCATTTATACCAATATTCTTATAAGTTGAAGTTTCAATTACTTTTATTCCTAAATCTCTATATCTTGAAAGAATTTTTTTCTCTTCTTCCGTCTTTAAATCACACTTATTTAAGCAAATTATTGCAGGGATTTTACTATTTTCTAAAATCATTAAATATCTGTCAATAAATTTGGGATGCAAAGGAGGTTCTTTAGCTGCTACAACAATTACAGCTAAATCAATATTGGCAGCAATATTTTTTGTTAATCCTATATCATTTAATCTAGTACTATCTTTTTTAGTTCTTGTAAGTAACGAGCTTCTAGATAATAAGTGCTTAATAATATATGTATTATTTGCTTTTTCAATATCTACTTTATCACCGGGAAAAACTACTTGATTACAAACTAAATTAATATCTTTTCTTAGTTTGGCTATGATTACTTTATCATTATATAAAACATAAGTATCATTATATCTAACTTCTATAACTACTCCATAGTTACTACAAGAAGCAATAATAAAATTATCTAAAGTTGCATTTTGTTTTTTAAAAACCTTTTCTTTGGCTTTCTTTTTCTTTTCTATACTTTTTTTAATTTTAAAACTATCATAAGCATTATAGTGTGGCATATAATTTTCCTTTCAAGATAAAGTCTAGAATACAATCAAAATTTTAAACAGTCTTTTTCTTTCTTTTCTTTATCTATCTAAAATATAGCACATAATTAGTAAAAATAACATAAATAAAAAGACTCTATTCCTTAATAGAATAAAATCTATTTAATCAAAATAAATAATTTTTTCTCTTTTAAATTTTCGAGATTCTTTAGTTTCTGATGCCATTTTCTCATAAGAAGCATTAGTTTTAGGACTTATATCGACATTATTTTTATAATCAGCAAGCATACTTTCTAGCAATTCATCTCTAGTATTATTAGAATCTATTACTTGTACTAAGAAAGTACTATAAGGAAAAGTAGAAAATATTTCGTTAGTAAATATGGTCTTTTTAAATTCAACACCAGAATTTATAGTAAAATAATAATCTTCATCAAAAACAAGTTTTTTACCAATATCATAAATATACTTCTTATCATCAGTGATAAGTTCTAAGATACTATAGTCACTATACTTTTCTTTTAATAAATTAACCTGACCTTTTGCTAATAGAAAATATGCAAGTACTAAAGTTATTTCATTATGATATCTATGTAGTAATCTATGGCACAAAATATAAGTTAATAAAGGAAAACGACCATAATCATAGAAAGCTAATTCTTCTAAAAGATCATCATCAATTTTTTTAACTTTTCCTACTTTAAAAGCCTTTTTTAAACTAGCTTTTTCTTGATTTTTTTCATATATTCTTAAAATTTCATCCAGACGCATAATAGCACTTCCATTTTTCATTTTACTCTTATATTGCAAAAGCAATCAAAAAAGTATTTTTATTGTTATTATTTAATATTTTCTTAGTACGAATACTATTTTTATCATACTTATATGATACATTTAAGTTAGTATTACTAATACTTTGTAATTCTCTACCATTACTCCAATTATAAGTAGTATTACCTATTTTTAAAGGATTACTCATATTATCATAAGTAATAGTATCATTATTAAACTTAGTTAATTGGTCTTTATAATTAGGATTACCATAAGTATAAGTATCAGTATTTATTAATATAATGTTTTATTACCTAAGTTATAATAAGTATACTCTACTCTTAAATTATCATTAATATCACACTATAATATTATTTTCATATACTATCTATAAGGAGAGAATTATGAAAAAAATATTTAGTATTATAATTTGTTTAGTATTAATTTTAATGATTAGCTTGCTTAATATTCATAATAAAAAAGATGAAGATAAATCTTTAACGAAAATTAAGGTAGCTGAAGTTACCCACTCAGTTTTCTATGCTCCATGGTATGTTGCTATAGAAAATAATTATTTTAAAGATGAAGGTTTAGACATTGAACTTATTTTAACACCAGGAGCTGATAAAGTAGCTGCTGCTGTCTTATCTAATGATGTTAATATTGGCTTTGCAGGTTTAGAAAGTACTATCTATGTTTATAATGGTGGTGAGGCTGACTACTTAGTAAACTTTGCTGGTCTAACTAAAAGAGATGGTCAATTTATTTTAAGCCGTTCTAAAAACGATAATTTTAATTTAGAAGAATTATATGGTAAAGAAGTTTTAGTAGGTCGTAAAGGTGGTATGCCAGCTTTAAATTTTCTAAACGCCCTTAAAAAAATGAATATTGATAGTAGTAAGATAAATCTAAACTACTCAGTTGAATTTGCCGCATTATCTGGTTCTTTCATTGGTGGGATGGGTGATTATGTTAATCTTTTTGAACCAACCGCTACCAAGTTAGAAAAAGAAAACTTTGGTTATGTCGTTGCTAGTATTGGTGCATATTCTGGTGAAATGCCCTACACAACTTACTATGCTAGAAAAAGTTATATTGAAAACAATAAAGATATAATTGATAAATTTAGGAAAGCCTTAAATAAAGGTTTAGAATTTGTTAAAAATAATGAACCAGAGGTAATAGCCGAGGCTATCCATAATCAATTTAAAGATGAAAGTCTTAATAATTTAACTACAATGATTAAAAGATATAAAGATTATGATTGTTGGTATAATGATACCCATATTAAAGAAATAGCTTATCAAAATTTAGAACAAGTAATGTTAGATAATAACCTTATAGAAAATAAGATAGATTTTAATATTTTAGTTAATAATGATTAGTTAAATAACTTTAAAGGATATATAATGCCTAAAGTTTTAGAAATTAAAAATTTAAAAAAAGAATATCATACTCTAAAAGGAGCAGTTCTAGCCTTACAAGATATTTCGTTTAGTATTGATGATAAGGATTTTGTGGCTATTGTGGGTCCTTCGGGATGTGGTAAATCTACTATCCTTTCAATTCTTACCGGATTAGATAAAGATTTTGAAGGGTTAATTGATACGCATAATAAAAAAATTGGTTATATGCTCCAAACAGACTGTTTACTACCCTACTTAACTATTTGGGATAATGCAATTTTGGGACTTAGATTAACTCACTGTCTTACTAAAGAAAATTTAAGTTTTGTCGATAATCTTATTAAAAAATATAATTTATTAGAGTTTAAGGATAAGTATCCTAGTAGTTTATCGGGAGGAATGCGTCAAAGGGTGGCTTTAATTAGAACGCTTGCTACTAATCCGGATATCTTACTTTTAGATGAACCTTTTAGTGCTCTAGATTATCAAACCCGATTAGAAGTAAGTAATGATGTTTATAATATTATTAAATCGGAAGGTAAAACAGCAATTATAGTTACCCATGATATTGGGGAGGCTATTGCTACTTCTAGTAAAGTCATTGTCTTATCGAAAAGACCGGCAATTATAAAAAGTATTTATGATATTAAATTAGATAATCCTAAAAATCCTATTCTTAATCGTAAAGATGCTAAGTTTAATTATTACTATGAACTTATTTGGAAGGAGTTAGAGGAATATGTCACCGAACCAAATAGCTTATCTAAAAAAAATTAAAAGAGATAATCTTCTAATTCTTCTTACTCAAATAATAATTATTATTAGTTTCTTACTTACTTGGGAATTTTTAAGTAAATATAATATTATTAATAGTTTTATCTTTTCTAGTCCGAGTAAAATTATTAAAACTTTAATTAGTCTTATTAGTAATCATAATTTCTTTAATCATTTATATACAACTACTAAAGAAGTATTAATATCTTTTAGTCTAGGTTTTATTATTAGTCTTATAATATCTATTCTATTTTATTTAGTTAAACCTATTTATAAAGTATTTGATCCTTTTATTACTATGTTAAACTCTTTACCTAAAGTTGCGATTGGTCCTTTAATTTTAATTTGGTGTGGGGCTAATATTAAATCTGTTATTATTATGGCTTTACTTATTAATTTAATAGTTAGTTTAGTTACTATTTATACGGGTATGATAAATGTTAATAAGAATCATTTATTACTATTTAAAAGTTTTAAGGCTAGTAAGTTACAAACTTTATATTATCTAATTATCCCTAGTAGTTTATCTAGTATTATTTCTTCTATTAAGTTAAACCTATCTTTAAGTTTTATTGGAGTTATTATGGGAGAATTTCTAGTTAGTAAAGAAGGAATTGGTTATTTAATTATTTATGGAACGCAGGTATTTAATTTAGACTTAGTATTAACTGGAGTTGCTGTCTTAATTATTTTATCTTATATCTTTTATAAACCTATTGCTATCTTAGAAAGCAAGATGTTAACAAGAACTTGAATTTTTCAAGTTTTTTTATCTTCAATCTATACTTACTAGGGTAATTCTAGCATAACCGTTATCTGATTTTGAACATTTGGATTTAGGAGTTGATGATAGACAAGTAACAGAGATGGTTTTAGTATTCTCTTCATTAGATTCTTCGCAATTATAACAATACATTGCTTTGTTTTTTAAAAGAGAATTGCCTATATAACCGGAACCACCGCCACCTGAATCATCACTGCCAAAGCCTTCGGTCATGTTAGCGCAACCGCCATAAAAACCTCCACCGCCGCCACCGTTGGACTCGCATCCAAAAGCATCGCAAATTGATTTGTCGAGTGCCGATTGCCCTAGTCCAAATTTATAACCGCCTGTTTGAGTTCCGGGCATTGCTTTTCCACCATATGTTGTATTTTCATATGTTACCGATTTACTACTATTTCCTTTAAAGCCCCCGCCATGACCTGGAGTTCCGGCATTTTGACCAACTCCCCCGCCGCCACCGGCTACTATAATGACATTTGAAATATTTTCACTATAATTTTTTAGTTGCCCGTCTTCTAAAAGAATATTTTGAATAGATGTTGCGCCACCGCCACCAGCACCAGAAGCCCAATAAGTATCATCTTTATAATATTGACCTAAGCCGCCAGTACCACCACCATTAAAACCACCTTGACCGCGAAATCTATCGGTAACAAAATAACCATTTCCAATTTCACCATGACCACCAATAACAATATATAGATTGGAATTCTCTGACAATTTTATTTCGCCTACCGAGTAGCCACCATAGCCTCCATTTCCTCCTTGGGCTCCCCATGTTTCTAATCTATAAGTTCCTGATACTGAGGCTGTAAAGGTTTGCTCAGAACCAGTATAATCAAAATCAAATATCGTTTGACCAGAATAATTAACAAAATATAAATTACATTTTGTCTTTTTAGAAAGATTACTAATAAATAAACCCCACTTGTCTATATCCCAATAAATGTTAGTGGCATTATTATCGCAGACGGCCTTAGAAAATACAGCCTCCCCTTTTTTAGGGATATCTTCTTGTAATTTGTTATCTAAATAAATACCTAAAATATTATCTTCCCTTAAATAATTATTTTTACTATTAAGGCCGATAAATACCAATAACATTGAGACACCAATAAAACCTATAAACACTATTTTTTTCATAACTACTATCCTATTCTATGTTTTAAATTATAACACAAAATAGCACAAATTATAACTCATAATAGCATTTTCTAAATAATTTTTTTAAAAATGTAAAAATTATAATAGGTGATATAAATGATAAATTTTACGAGATTAAAGGATATTAGGGAAAATGCGGATATCAGTCAAAAAGAAATGGCCTCTATTTTAAAAGTTAAGCGTTCTACTTACTCTTTATGGGAACTTGGTATTAATATTATTCCTCTTTCTTATATTGTTTCCTTTGCTGATTATTTTAATTATACGATTGATTATTGCCTAGGGTTAACTAATATTAAGAATAGTCCCAATAAAAAAGGACTTGATTTAATAGTCCTGGGTAATAATATGAAAGAGATTAGACTTAAAAATAATTTATCACAAGAAAATATTGCGGACTCTCTAAAGGTTACGCAGGCTTGTATAGTTCGTTATGAAAAAGGTTTGGTCTGTATTTCTACTTCTAATCTTTATAAGTTTTGTAAAGAATTTAAAGTTTCTATGAGTTATATTTGTGGAAAAAGTACTAAATAAAAACTGCCTTCCTTCTTTAGCAGTTATTTTTTCTCTTTCTTTTTTTAGCATACATTAAAGCATCGGCTTCTTTAATTAAATCTTCTACCGAGGTATGATTATCATTTTGAAGGGCGTAACCAATACTAAGTTTTATATTATATTTGTTATTGGTTTCTTTATTATACTTTTTTTCTTCTTCTTCGATTTGGTTTATTAATTGAGCAACTTCATCTTTATTTTGGATATTTCCCACAATAACAAATTCATCACCACCATACCTTGCTAAAGAATAATTTTTATGAGTATTATTTATAGCTCTGTTTAAAATATAGGCTATCTGAATTAAGGCTTTATCTCCTTCTAAATGACCATATTTATCATTTATTATTTTAAAATCATCAGCATCCATTAGCATTAAAAACATTGATTTATTACTATAAATTATTTTATTAACCCTTTTATTAAAAGCTCTTCTATTATAAACACCGGTTAATTCATCGTAATTGGCCTCTTTTTTTTGATTATTAAAATAAATTAGTAATTCGGATAAAGTAAATCCTACTTGGCCTAAAATAATACCATAATTGTAATTTTGAATGCCAGCACTTACTATGGGAAGCAAAGTAAATAGTATTAAACTTTTAATTTCGTTTTTGCTATTTTTATTATAGAAATAATAAGATATTAAGTAAGTAATAATTATTAGGACATATACGGCATTTATTAAGTTATATAAATATAAGTATTTACCAGGACTATATAAATTATCAATACTAATTGTAAATAGTATTTTTTTGGTAAGATTAATTATAAGAAAGAAAATACTTAAAATAAGAGGAATATAAAGAATAAACTTATATTCCCTTTTTTCTTGGAGATTTATTCTTTTTAAAATATAATTGGTATAAAAATAACCAATAAGAGATTCACTAAAAAAATAAAGGGTATGACTAATTATTAAAATAATTTGACTAAAGTTATAACTAGTTCCATTAAATATTCCGGATATTAAAGCAAATAAAGAGAAGGATATGGTGGCTAATAAGGTTTTTTCATAATACTTATCAGAATAGTTATTAAGACTTTCATCTTTAAATTTATCGAAGATAGCCAATAATATTATGATACAGATAATATTTATTTCTAAATAATAAATTGGCATTAGAATCACCATTCTCTCTTTATTAATTTTTTATCTAAATGCCCAAGAAGTAATTTCTTATACTTAGTTGCCTTTTATTTATTAGTAAATCCGACCTTGATATTACCAATACCACCTTCTATTTTTAGGTGGTTGTTGCCATTGCCAATCGTATCATCGTTATTATATATTTTATCGGCAACATCGATACTGCCGATTCCTTTTTCGACATTTAATTGGTAACTTTCTTGATTACCAAGTAGATTTAATTCAACGGAACCTACACCACATTCAATTTTAGAATTTCCTAAAATACTGGCATTTATAAATACTTTACCTACTCCTAAATCGAAGTCCACATTATTTAAAGTGCCCGCCATAATTTCGGTTAAACCAGCGCCGCCCTCTATTTTAGTTTGGGTATTAACTTCTATTTTTTCCAACAAATTTTTACCGGCTCCTAAATTTAGGTCTAAGATATCAGTATTTAAATTAGCAATATGTGTTTTGCCGGCGCCCATTTCTACTTTTACAGTTTTAAAATTAGAAGTACTTGGTAAAGATATTTTTAAGACTAAGTCACTAGTATTAAAACTAGGAGTCCCTTTTTCGCGAATTTTCAAAGTACCGTTTTCATAAGTAATTTTTATTTTAGCATTATTGGTATCTACGCTAAAGTCCTTAGAATCTACAATTTCTAAACTAGTGGCTTTTAAAGAAATATCTAAGCTATTTATAATTTTATCATCTTTATAAATAGATTGCATTTTCGTTTGAGAATTAGAGCCCGTAAAAAGATTAACGGCAAAGATAAGACTAGTTACCATGGTTATAATGATAAAAAAGGCTAGTAAATAAGCCAAGGCTTTAATGATATTTACCATACGACGGTTCATCATTTAATATCAAGGCCTCCAAATACACAAGTAGCATTTAAATAAATGGTTACTTTAGCATCTTTATTTTTCTTACTTTTATCATCTATACCACCTAAAATACAAGTAGTATTTAATTTTAAATTAACATCATCGGGTAATATTATATCAATACCGCCAAAAATACTAGTAGCGGTTATAACAATATCTTTCTTAAGATTACTATTTCTTAAATCGAGTTCTAAGCCGCCAAAGATAGCATTAACATCGGCTCCTAGAATCGGATTTTCGACTACGACTTTTTGTCCCGTAAAAACCGCATCACATTTTAAAGTATCTTTATCTGTACTTTTTATTTCTTTAACTTTTTCTTGAAAGTCGCTACCGGCAAGACCTTTAATAAGACAAGATAAACCAATTATTACCAAGATAGCAGGGAAAACTAATTTCATAATAGTTTCAAAATTAATAATATCTTGACTACCAAGGAGTAATAGAATTCCTACTACTAATAAAATTATATTGCCAGTTTTATCTTTATCTTTAAATAACCCCATAATACCAGGAATAATTAAGAATAAAGTCCACCAACCATCAAAGAAAATATTAATGGATGCTAATTCTAAAGTATTAAGGCCAACGATAAGACCTAAAACAATGAATATTAAACCCCACACTATACTTTCCAACTTTTTCATAATAAACTCACTTTCTTAAATTAATTATATATAAACTCTACTTTTCACTACGATTTTTAAATTGTAAAATTATTGGTGTTCCCGTAAAATCAAAAGCTTCTCTTATTTTATTTTCTAAATAACGTTCATAACTAAAATGAACTAAGCCCTTATTATTTACTTCAAAAGTTATCTTTGGAGGTTGACTTCCAGTTTGATGGGTAAAATAAATTTTTAATCTTTTACCTTTATAAGATGGTGCTTCATGTAGGTTATAAGCCTCTGTAATAACATCATTTAAAACATTAGTTGGTACTTCTTTTATAGAATTTTCATAAGCTTTAATAATAGCAGGCATTAACATTGAAACTCTTTTTTTAGTTTTGGCACTTAAATATATGGTTTCCACATAAGGTATAAATTGGAATTCATTTTTGATTTTTTGTTTCCAATCTTTTAAGGCAGTATCAAAGTTTGTAACAGTATCCCACTTATTAACTACTAAAACTACTGCTTTACCAGTATTTATGGCATAACTAACTATATGTTTATCATGTTCAATTATACCTTCTTCGGCATTAATAACAACACAGCAGACATCACTACGTTCAATAGCTTTTAAACTACGAATAACAGAATATTTTTCGATATTTTCATAAACTTTACCTTTTTTACGCATACCAGCTGTATCAATTACGGTGTATTTTTCGCCATTATAACGAAAATCGGTATCGATAGCATCTCTAGTTGTTCCAGAAACATCAGATACGATAGAACGGTTAGTGCCAAGTAATGCATTTATTAGGCTACTTTTGCCAACATTTGGTCTTCCAATAATGCAAAACTTTAAATTATCGTTTGCAGGGGTAATATCTTCTTCCATCCCCTTTGTAATTTCAGAAAGCAAATTATCAATTCCTAAATTATGAGACCCGCTAATCGGTAAAACAACGGGAAATCCCAGCTCATAAAAGTTATATATCAATTCATCAGCTAACTTTTTATTATCAAGTTTATTAACAGCTACTATAACTCTCTTACCTGATTTAATAAGCATATTTCTAATTTCATAATCATTTTGATTTAATTCATATCTGCCATCAACCACAAAAACAATAACATTAGATTCATCAATAGCTAGTTGGGCTTGCATTTTAATATCTTTATTAAAATCACCTAAGCCTAAATCAATACCACCAGTATCGATTAGTAAGAACTTATGGTCCTTATATTCTACGTTACCATAAATTCTATCCCTAGTAATTCCAGGGGTATCCATAATTATTGATTTAGATTCGCCAATTAAACGATTAAAAAGAGTTGATTTACCAACATTTGGTCTTCCTATTAAACATACTGTTTGCATAATTTTGCCTCCTATAAAAGTCAATTTATCATATCATATCGTTTAAAACAATGCAATTATTTAAAAATAATTTTCTAACTTATTTTAGCCCAAGTAACACTAATATTTATTATTTTACCATAAGCATTAGAAACTCTCGTCTCGTTATTTACAGCAACCCGGTAAGCTAAATCAATATTACTTAAATATTTGTCATTTAAAGCATTAAATACATAGTAATTACTATATTCACTATTACCACTTACTATCGTATTGTTAGAAAATAAATCACCACTACTTAATTCTAATCTGGTTTGAGGTCCTAATTTATATTGAATAGTAATACTTTGAATATAATAATTTCCTGGAATATAATCTTTTCTTATAATGCGATAGTTTTTATAGTTAGACCAACTATAAATACCATTTTCCATAGGAATAGTTGCTCTAGTTTGATTTTTAAAATCCCCTAGTTCACTTTCATAGACTATAGCCTTAGTAAAATCATTGGTTGTATTATCTATCTCATAGTTAATAGCATCCCCGCAAATATTATTATCAGCATCATCTTTTGTATAACGAAATGATGCATATAATCTATTATTAGCACTCCAGATTTTGACTAATTTATAGTCCATAGAAGAATCATCTCTTGGGTCTTTTAAGCAATTAGAATCCTTATCATAAAGAATACAAAATTTTTTACCGTTTGCTTTGTCTTCTTTTTCTTTATCAGTTAAATCGCTAGCACTTTTTAAATCATTATCCCCTTTTAAATAACCCATATTAACTAAATCCATTAAAGATACATTATCTAGACTTACCTTAGAACCAGCTACTTCTTTGCCACTATAATAGTCATTTGCATATTCTAAAGCCGCACTTTCAATAATCTTTATCTTACTACAAAAAGATTGAACTTTTAGGCTTCTACCAATTCTTGTAATGCCAGGAACTGCTACTGTAATCAAAATAGCCATTAAGACAATAACCGCTAGTAATTCAACTAAGGTAAAACCCTTTTTTGTCATTTAATTACCACCATTCATTTAAATATTATTAATTTTAATCTGATGTTTTATCACAGAATTTTTTATCTTTATCGTTTAATGGATAGGCACCATAATAACGACCATTAATGATTTTGATAGTAACATCAACATTTTTTAAATCAGCATCAGTTCTTGGATCTTTAACGTCATTTTGACCCTTATTATCTTCTTTAATATAACCATATTCTAATAAAGTTGCTACTTTAACACTAGAAATATCATTATTAAAGGTAAGTTTATCAGCATAATCTTGAGCATAATATTTAGCAGCAGCTTCAATACTTTTAACTTTTTGGCAAAACATATTATTTTTTCCTTTGTTTAAAAGCCCACTAATATTGGGAACTGCTATTAAAGATACAATAGCTAATATAACAATAACCGCTAGTAATTCAACTAAAGTAAAACCATTACTCTTTTTCATATAATCCTCTTTCCTACTATTCACTAACTTAATTATATAGTAAATTCTAAGTAAAATAAAGTATTATTTAAGATAGAGGCAACTTAAAACAAATGTTAAAAAACTCTTAAAACTTTAAAGTAACGTTTTAAGAGTATTAGTATAAGGATTTTAAATTATGAATGTTTTGTTATAAGCTTTAAATATTAGTCAGGATATTCTTTTCTCTAGTAAGTTCAGTTTTAATGTCTTTATTAGAGGCTTCGGTTAAAGATACCCAACCTAGATTATAAGCAAAGTTATATAACTCTTTAGCTAGTTTACTAAGGGTTTCAAATTCATTAAAAAATTCTTGATAAATAAACTCGCTACTAGCTTCATTTAGGGCATAAGCATAATTAGTAACCATGCCTTTTACAGTTTGTAAAACATCATCTAACATTGCCTTACTTTCCATTTTTATCCCCACTTTCTAATAATTTTTTTAAGTTTTTAACATTGTTGTTAGTAACTTTTAAAGCCTCATTTAGATAAGGACACAAATCATCATCAAAGCATTCTTCAATGAAGTAATTAAGCTTTAATCTTAATGTATCATTCCAGTTAAACATATCTTCTATATAGGCTAAATCTTTAGTTGAAATCATTTTTGGCCATTTCACTTAAATCATCTCCTCATTTTTATTATGAACAATTTTTTTGAATTTTATAATGCCATTTTAAGGAAAAAGAAAATTCTTTAAATTAATCAAGTAAATTATCTGAACTTTATTTCTATTTAACATTGCCAACTGAGAATTTAACTAGGCATTAATATACTCATCTCGTTTAGGATTATTTAAGTCTTTATGTTTATTTAAAAGTTCTTTCTTAACACTTAAGACATCAAAGTGAAAATTTTTTTTGGTTGTTTTTTTCCATACTGCATTTCTTCTTTCTACTTTTAAAACCAAATTTCTTATCATCGAGACCTCTTTATCTAAGAAGAATAACTTCGACTGAAAAATTATCCTTCTATATATATTGGCGGTCGAAGTCGATTTTTGTTCATAAATAGCTAAAAACTTACCAAAAATACTAAATATCTTATGATTTTTCTTTAAGATTTCTAAGAATAATTGACTGACGGTACGTCCTAAATCTCTGGTAAGAATTAAATCATAAATATCAGGTGTTTCCTTAAAATTTTTTAAATAAGTCATTAGAGTTTTAGCAGCCGCTGGAGCCATTACTGCACCATATTATTAGCATCACTTATACCATAATTTATGGAAGAACCAATCGTTGCCTTAGTTACCATATCCTACTAATATGCATGAAACTGTGTATAAAACTATAAACACAATTATAAATACTGTTATATTGGATATGAAATATCCCAATGCTGTAATTAATGCTGTGACATAACAATAGCTTATTAAATATCCAAAGCTTCCAGAAGCAGGATCATCTACTCCTCTGGTATATCCACAGCCGGTTAGTATATAAGCACAGAAATGCAAAATAGTTCCACCAATAAATATGTTAAACAAATCTGCATATACTTCATTACCTATTATATTTATATAAGGATTTGGTAATGCAAATTGTCTTATTAATGCACTAATCAAATGAATAAATTTGTACATTATTATTTATCTCCTTCTTTTATAACGAACTTATAGCATTTAGAATTTGGAATTTTTCTTATTGAAGGAGATATAAATAACTTAAAAACGCAGTTTCCTTTCAAATATTCTATTTGATCTTGCTCATTTCCTTTTTCTTCTAGCCATTTTGTATTTTTTTGCACTTCTTTTCTTGTTTTTTCATCAGTTGAACAATCTATAAGATTATAATATACTCCATTTAAATGAATCCCTGATTCTTTTATATCTGGTTCAAACATATCAACTTTTGGCAAATCTTTTTTCTTAATTAAATAGATATCTCTTGCTTTGGGTATCTTTATTAAATCTAATTTTCTACCATTTATATCTATGGTTTTATCACTAAAGTTATTTAAATTTAAAATTCTCCAATTAGAAGGACTTGTAATGATTACAAATTTTTCTTTTTTATTCAAATTGTCTATATATTTTACAAAATCTCCCTTGATAACTTCCGATATACTATCCAATTTTTTTAGATAATCTTTTGAGATGCCAGTAAGAATAGCACGTCCATAATCTTTAGATATATTATTTAATCCATAAACATCATCAAAAAATAATTCTCTTCCTATTATTTGATTAAAGCCAAATAATCTTTTATTTCTTTTATTTATAATTGAATACTTATTATTATCTTTTAAATACAAAGTCAATTCATTTCCATTTTCTATTTCCTTAAAAATAGCATTTTTGAAACTATCAGTTTTTTCAACACTAATTTTGTTATTTTTAATGAATTCAATTTCAGCTTTTTTACATTCCGATACCAATTTTTCTAAAAGATTTATTAGAGATTTTTTATCGAAATTAATATCTAATATAATATCTATCTTACTTTTTTCGTCTGACTTAACTGTGTCTAATAATCTTTCATAAAAATATTTGTTATCTTTTGAAACTAATGCAAGATTTACATCTTCAGAGTTTGAATATTTTATATCAAACATATAAATAAATTCTTTCAAAATAAATATATCATCAACATGAATACCAGACCATGAATTTCTATACTCCTTATTTTCAAATTTAAAATCAAAATGATAATATACATCCTGGACATTAGAATTTGAATTATAATACTTCTTGAAATATTCTACAGCTTCATTCTGACTATAAAAATCAACAAAATTACTCTTGATATAATTTATTAATTTTTTTAATTCATTTTTATCATCATCATTAAATATATCTTTATTTGATAGAATAATTAATCCGTATATAAATCCAAATGAAAATTGAATCTTAATAATATCGTATGAATCTGGTTCACCATCAATAAATCCATTATAATCGAAAACAACATTATTAAATAAATCATTGATTGCTTTAAATTCTTTTTTTATTATTAAATCAAATAAGAAATTCATTAAATTTGATAGTAAAACATCATAATATATAGAATCACTATTTTCTTTTATAGAATAATAATCATATCTAAATAATGAATTAGTAAAGTCATATGAAGTCTTTCTAACGTCATCAGTAATATTTAACTGTTCAGCATAACAATAATAAATATAATTATTTAAAAATCTATACCTTTCATAATCCTCGTTAGAATAAGCTAAACTAGCTAATGAGCTTAAAAAGTTGGCTAATTCTTTATTTTTGTGTATATCTTTATAACATTTAATATATATTTTTCTTATATGTTCATATGAAATATCTAATAAAGATCTCATATCATTTTTATACAAAAAGTTATAAAAATTAAATAGTCTACTATTTGAATCAAAATTATCATCCAGATTACTTTCTGCTAAAGCAAATAGGTCATTAATTATTAAATTAATTTCATTATCAAGAAAAGGAATACTATCATTTAATAAACATGAATTTCTTATACTATCTTCATAATTTATAATTTCACTTCTACAATAAGCAATTGTCACACCCCTATTTATTTTTTCCCCACCTTTCAGATTAAGAATAATTAGAGGTTTTGAATATACTATAAGTTCTTTTCTTTTTCTATTTTCTTCTTCTATTTTATCGATTATTGCTTGCAATGATCTACAACTATATGATTTAAATATCCCACTTTTATTTGCTTTTATTGGAATATAGTCATCTGAATTTTCCACATCAAAAGAAAGATATTTTTTATTTTCTTTCACAAATTTATTTATAGATTCATTCTTTAATTTTTTACTTGAATTTCTAATATTTCTATTATGAATTTCAATAAGTCTTTTTTCGATATATTTATCATATTCAGTAAAGAAATAGTCACTATCAGTATTAAGCTTAATTGCTATCCCAAAAAGTTTGATTGTCAACCAAATAGAACAACAAATAAAAATATTTAATAATAATTCTATTGCAAAAAACAAAATTTTAAATAAATCAGTACATTCCTCATTATATGGTATTATTTCCTTTATGATACACAATGATAATATAAAGATTGAAAAAGTCATGATACTTTTCATTTTGGTTTTTTCTAAAACAAATCTTTTTTGTGTTTCTACTTTTTTATCATTCATCGTCTCCGCAATAAATATTACAATTGCTACTAATACTCCGACTATTCCAACAAACGCATCTATTCTCACACTTCCATTTAGAGGTTCAAAAATATTTACGTTCATCCAAACAATAAAATTATAAACATTTTTCAATAATTCTTCTATGTTCATCTTTTACCTCCAATCAAAAAAGAGCATATTACATCTTAAAAATGAAATATACTCTACTATTTAATAAATGTTATAGCATTTTTTACATTGTTTTAAATAATTTTATAAATTATTATTACACAAAATACAGCTTTTGATATGAACCCCGTTTCTTGGACAAAATAGAAACGAGTTTTTTATATGTCTAAATGAACAGAACCCCAAAAGTTGGACAGTTTATAAATTAGTCTTTCTTACTTTAGTATATACTAGTTATATAAATTATCTTCAATAATTATTTCATCATTAGAATTATCAGGAACTAAATCAAATATTTTTTCTAAAGAAGTCATTAACTTATTTACAATTTTGGTATCAATTGTACTTTCAAAGTTAGTAATTATTTCATTTATTTGTTCTTCACTTAGATCATCTAATTTTTTGAAATCTGTAATTTTGTGTATTTCATTATTTTGGTTTGTAAACTCATAGGTAATATCAAAATCAAAATCAGAAGTTTTTATATTTAGGAGACCACTTACCATATCACTACTATTATTAATAGTATTAGTTAAAGTACCAATTGTCTTCTTATTATCATTATAAATACCATATTTTATTACTTGCCTATCACTTTTTAAAGTCATATCTAAGTCAATAGCATTATAATTATTATCAAATAATTTAACAATAATATTATTATTTTCTTTATTGTAAGTAATAGTACCATTTGTCGTAGCATCTTTATATTCAATGACGTTATTTTTATCGTTAATATTAACTATTAATTCGAGATTATTAGTAAGATTTAATGTTACTTTTTTAATCTTATTATTTTTAACATTTAAAGTTAAAGTGCCAAGATTAGTATCATTATTTAATAAAGCTTCTTTAAAATTAGATTTAGTAATATCTAGGGTATTTAAGATGCTACCAAAGATATTAAATATTTCATCTTTTAATTTAGTATTACTATCTATTTTAGTTATTAATTTATTTAAAGAATAACTATTTAAGATATAAGAATATCTTGTATAAGTATCATTAGAAGTAGTTATTTTTCTTTTATCAACGTATCTTTTATCAAGAGAACTTAGAACGGTTTTTCTTAATGTTTTAATTGTGCCTTCCAAGTTGCTATTATTTATTTTCATATTATTTAGGGTATTACTTAATAAGTCACTTAAATAATAACTAGAATCTTTACAGGTTTCATCATCACAATCAGTTAAGTCATAATTAAATTCATAGGTTCCCTCTAAGATGTTTTTCAAATCAAAATATGTTTTATTATCTTGAAAGATAAAACTACCATCAAATATTTTATTAGTATTATTTATTATATTGCCATCTAACTTTAAATAATTGTTAGCATAATCAAGATAAAGATTAGCATTTATTTCTTCTTGAGCTATATTATTATCTTTTAAGTTTAATCTTATATTATTATAATTATTGTTTATTATGGGAATTTTTTTAGTTTTTTCACTTATGTTTTCTATAAGATTAAAGGTAGAATTAGTTACTTCTTTAAAATACTTAAGTTTATTATTTTGACATATTAAGATTATTCCTAAAATAACAACTAGTATAATTGGTATTAAAATTATTAATTTATTTTTTTTAGCTTGCATTACATATTCCCCATCCTATTAAGCCACCAATTATTGCCCAGCCTGGGGCAAAGATAGCTCCTATTATGGCACCTCCGACAGTCCAGCCTAAGTAATTTGTACATCCACGTCCAGTTATACCATAAGAATCATAGTAAACAGAACCGCTACCGGATACTAACCTGCCAATTACAGTTGCTTTCTTTTTTTTAGTAAGATAGACATGGTATGAACCACTGGTAGTAAAGTATCTATTTAATTGTTCGTTGGTATAATTTTTTAGGTCATTAGCACTATTAAAGCTTTTTGTATATCCTTGCGTGCCAATGCCACTTGGTCCGATATGCTCAATACTCATATTAAAGTAGAAATTATAGCCTTTAAGACGCCATAAAAAACCACGGTCGGCTGATTTACTATAATTTATTTTCATCTTTGGAACGACTCTATCAATATAAGTATTTATCTTAATTGGTGTATCATAGCCATATTTTTCTTCATTGCCTAAATTATCCTTGATAGTGTATTTTAAAGTTACGGTAGTTACATAATCATTACTTGGAGCCGTAACTGTGTAGGTAGCTTGAGGCGTATTAAGATGAACGTTATTGGCAAGAACTTTATTTCTATTATCGGTAATATCCGTAATAGTATAAGTTATTTCGTTAGCACAACCAGTTTTATTATCTTTTTTACAGCCAAAGGTAAAGGTAAAATCATCTATTGACCATTTACTACGACCATAACTAGATACAAATCCATCCGGACCAGTTCTATCAATGTTATCAACATTTATTGTTTGTTCTAAGGAAATATTACCAGCATTATCTTTTGTATAAGCATAATAAGTACCATTAGAATGAGCAGCATAAATGTTTTCTGAACTAAAGATATCATCATTTTCTGGTTTTGTTTGTCCAAAGTAATAGCCGGCAATTCCTGAGCCATTGGAATCATTACCATTTAAAGTTATTTTTATGCTACCAGTTGTATAACGGTTATCATAATCAATGGTTACTGTTGGTAGGGCTTTATCTATTTTTATTAAAGCTTCACGAGATATTTTGAAAGCTTTATTATCTCCAGTATTGTTTTTTAAGTTCATTCTAACTTTAATATTATTATTATAAATATAATTAGTATCAACAATATTAACATTATAACAATTTTCTAAAGGATTATCATTATCTGTTAAATTAGAACAATATATACCCTTTTTATTAGTTTCATTACCACCTATTGTATAATTAAAATTATCATCAATTACTTGATATTTATTGATATTAAGGAATTTAACTAATAAATAAACTGGTTCATTAACCCACTCATTAGTTATTTTTATGTAAGTATTATCTCTTTTTATGTATTTTTCAATACTAATTTCTTCCATAGTGGTCTCTTGATCAACTAAATCACAACTGCCTTCAAGGTCATATGTGGCTGTATAATTATCTAAATCTTTAGTTATTGTAAAGTTCATACAATCAAGAAAACCACCAGTAAGGGGATTACCAATTCTTTCTCTTTCTGGGTTTTCCGGATACTCGGCACTGACATATCCTAATTTAAGAAGATAATTTAAGCTTATTGTTTCATCACTTATATTTTCTTCTGAAGCATATTCTAAAGCTTTCTCTTTAAAATAAGCAATTTTAGTATTTAAATTATTTTCTTTTAATCTTTTACTAATACCATTATAAACCCCTATTGATATGGTTATTAAAATTCCTAAAATGACAATAACTGCCAATAACTCAGGAATTGTAAAACCTTTTTTGTTTTTCACAACTTCACACTCCTATTCTCATAAAGTATAGCATAAAAAATTTAGAAAAAAAAGACCGATTAGAAATCTTAATCAGTCCTTCAAATTAAATTAGTTTAAAGCATCTTTTAATTTAGATCCAGCCTTGAATGATGCAACAGTCTTAGCAGGAATATGTAATGGTTCTTTAGTTAATGGGTTGATTCCATCTCTAGCATCACGTTTTTTAGCAGCAAATGTACCAAAACCAACTAATGTAACCTTTCCTTCTTTTTTAAGTCCTTCTACTACACCTTCAACAAAAGCATCTACAGCACGAAGAGCATCAGCTTTTGATAAACCAGCTTTAGCAGCAATAAATTCAACTAATTCAGTTTTTCCCATAATTTTGTCCTCCTATTATAATGTAAATTATGTTATAAGGACTACAATCCTTACAATTAGACTTTAGCACAATATTCCTAGGTAAATCAAGGAAAATTAGTTAATTTATAGCAAAAATAGATAAAAAAAGCTCATTTTTGGTAATTTTAGAGCTTTTTTAGGTTATTTTGAGTAAATTTCAAAATTTTGAATTGACACATACTAGACACTTTTAGCATTATTAAAAGGACATTTGGAAATAATAAGATGATTTTAGTTATAATACTATTTCTTAAAAATAATTAGTTTTAATTCGATTGTTACATTTTAAATTAATAATGTTTTTTAAATAACTATAGCTATTAAGTTATTAGCACCTTTATTAACTATTTTGGTAACGGTTTGACTTAGTTTATAACGGGTATTTTCTGGCATTATGGATAATTTAGCTTGAATACCTTCTTGAACGATAGTATCTAAGCTACGACCAAATATTTCACTCTTCCAAATGCTTTGGGGATCCGTTTCATAATCTTTCATGATATAGTTAATTAATTCTTTACTTTGAAGTTCACTACCAATGATTGGTTCAAAAGTTGAGGCAACATCGACACGGATTAAATGTAGGGAAGAAGCAACGGCACGTAATTTAACGCCATATCTGCTACCTTGTTTTATTACTTCTGGAGTATCTAGTTTCATATCTTTTAGACTTGGATAAACAATACCATAACCAGTTGACCTGGCTTGTTTTAGAGCACATTTAATACCGTCTAGTTCTTCTTTATTATCTTTATAAGTTGCAAATACTTTTAACATCGAGGCTTTGGTGGTAACCTCACTACCAATAAATTCTTTTAAGGTATCATTATAAAGTTCATCAGAAGAATCTAAATTAACCATAACCGTTCCAGTACCACTGTCTAATTTACTAATATAGGCTTTATTAATATATTTAGAATTTTCAAAGTAAGTAATTAAATTATCAACATCTTTTAACTTTCTAATTTCTAAAGTACTATTTCTAATAAGCTCTAAGTAATGTTTTTTAATTTCATTTTTATTATCTAAGATAGATACCCATTCGGGAATAGAAAATTCAATATCTAAAACTGGGTATTCATAAAGGGCAGTTTTTAATACTTCATAGATGTCAGCCTCACGCATATCAAGAACTGATAATGGCATAACGGGAACATCATAGTTTTCTTTAATTTCTTTGGCGATATTTAAGCATTCATTACTACTTGGATTTTTACTATTTAAAATAACAATGAAAGGTTTACCTAAGCCTTTTAATTCATTTATTACACGAGCCTCGGCTTCGATATAATCACTTCTTTTTAACTCACCAATAGAACCATCGGTTGTTACCACAATACCAATAGTTGAATGGTCTTTAATAACTTTTTCAGTACCAATGGCAGCGGCTTCTTGAAAGCTTATAGCTTCATTAAACCATGGGGTTAAAACCATTCGTGGATTACCATTTTCATCTTCATAACCTGTGGCATTAGGAATAACATAACCAACGCAATCAATTAATTTGACATTGCAACTAAAGTCTTCAATTTTAATATTAGCTCCGTTACTAGGGACAAATTTAGGCTCTGTGGTCATAATGTTTTTGCCGCCAGCACTCTGCGGAATTTCATCTAAACATCTTTTCTTTAAAGTTTCATCTTCGATATTAGGAACAATTAAGTTTTCGATTACTTTTTTTATAAAAGTAGATTTACCCGTACGAACTGCTCCTACTACTCCTAAATAGATATCCCCATTACCACGGGTTGCTAAGGGAATTATTACATTATCTTTCATCTTATCACACTCTCTTACTACCTAATTTTATGAAAGCGATAAGTATTTAGAACTGAAAAAGAATTAATCTAAAATATTATTAATAAGTTTTAGTATCTCTTTAGAATTAGTATTATCCAGATTATAAGTAATTGTCATATTAAGTTTTTTAGTATTACAAGTATCGGCATTATAATCAGTAGTAACCGCACTAATATTAGGATTACTAAGTAAAATTTCTAACATATTTTTAAGACAGTATTCACAACAAAAATCATTAATAGAAGTCTTATATTCTTTATAATTACCCTTTTTATATTTATTAAAACCAATAATACTAGGTGTTTTACTTAAATTTAAATATAAAAGTATTTCTAGTTTTAAAGTATTTATATCTATTTTAGAATCATCATAAGTAATAGTAATAATTAAATAGGTTTTATTAGTAATTAAAACTTTACTTACTCCCTCTAGACTTTCTATATATTGTTCTAAGCCATAATACATAATAGTATCGATAGTTAATGTTAATTTTGCCATAAATTTATCCTTTCTTAAATTAAGTATTTTATAGTAAAAGTGGTACCATCAGGACCAGTTTCGACGTTAATAAGGCCATCGTTACTTTCAATAATCTTTTGGGCAAGAGAAAGACCGATACCGATACTATTGGAAGATGAACTTTCCCCTTTATAAAATCTTTCAAAGATATGAGGTAAATCTTTTTTGCTAATTCCGGTGCCATAATCTCTTATTTTAATACTATGATAGACTTTATTAGTAGCGGTGGTTATATCGATTTTGCTATTTTCTTTGGAGTGTTCTACACAGTTTTTTAAGATATTCGTAATAGCCTCTACTTGCCAATTTAAATCACAATTAATTTTAATACCTGGTTCTAAATTCTTGATAATCGTGATATTTTTTAAATCACATAAAGGAGCAATATTTTTTATAGAAGAGGTTACTATCTCATCTAAAGAAACCTCTTTTTTTATAAAATGAACTGTATTAGAATCTAATTTTGATAACTTTAGAAGGTTTAAAGCAAGAAAGTTCATGTTAAGAAGTTCTCTTTTAATATCTCTTATAAAGTCTTCTCTGGTATTCTTATCCATATCAGGATTATCAATGATATTATCTAAAATAATTAAAATAGAAGTAATAGGAGTCTTTAATTGATGAGAAATATCAGCTAAAGTATCTTTTAAATCCTTTTTGGCTTGTTTAGAATTTTCCGCATCTTCTTTTAATTTAATAGTTACTTTATATAATTCATTTTTTAAAATAGATAATTCATCTTCCGACATTTCTTCTATATCAATTTTATAATTTCTTTTATTTATTTCTTCTAAACACTTGGTAATTTTATTAATCTCCCGATCTTTTTTAGCATTAAATCTTAAAAACAAGAAGATAAGGAAGATGGTACTTATAAAAACTATCGTAATATTAGTTACTAAGAATTGCTGATATTTATTATCATTTTCTTTAAGAAGAGATTTATTATCAATAGTTAGACTATATTGTTCCAGAACTTTACCATTTTTTTTAGAACTTTTTAAAATATTATATAATTCTTCATCCGTAATATTGGGATAATCTTCTTTAATTTTTAAAATAATACTAGTTATTTTGGTATCAAAATTATCTTTATATACTTGGTATTCATATTTATTAATACTATAGGTTAAAAAGATAACAAAAATCGTATATAAACTTAAAATTATTAAAAACTTTTTTAATTTTTCTTTATTTTTCATAATCAATCCTGTAACCTAAACCTTTAACAGTCGAAATAATATCGGTTCCTAATTTTTGTCTTATTCTTTGGAAATATACAGTTATTGTATGGCTATCAACATCATTACCAGTCCATTCATAAATTTTATCTAAGATAGTGTTACGACTTACGAGCTTGTTTAGATTTAAGAATAAAAGATGCAGAAGTTTTAACTCTAAGGGGGTTAATTCGATTTTGGTAGTATCTTTATAAACTAACATTTTATCCATATCAAAACTTATATCTCCTACTTTTAAAATGCTATTATGCTTTTGACGTAATAAGATTTTATTAATACGCGCTAGTAGTTCTTTGGTTGAAAAAGGCTTAGTTAAATAGTCTTCAGCCCCTATTTCAAGACCTCTTACAATATCATCTTCCTCATCTTTAGCGGTTAAAAAGATAGTGGGAATATTTAAAGCTTTTAGATTATCCGTAAAGAAAGTAAAGCCATTACCATCCGGTAAGGTTACATCTAAAATAATTAAGTTTATCTTAGGATTATCTTTTAAATAAGATATAGCCTCTAAAAGATTTTTACAGGCATAAACTTCATAATTATTTTGCTTTAAGGTATAAGTTAGGCCTTTTATAATAGTTAAATTATCTTCAATTAATAATATTTGCATAGAAATTACTCCTTTTTTATATCTTATAATTTTTTATAACGAAAGAAAAGGGCTTTAAACCCTTTTCTAAATATTTTCGTTTCTAATAGTTTCAATAATATTCTGTTTATTTATCTTTCTTAATGAATATTTCATCAATAAGGTAATTAAAAGGTAAACAGCCATAATACTAATTATAATCGGAATTATTGGTAATTTATAACCCGAGAAATCACTGCTAGCTAGATAATGATAGATTAAAACGGATAAACCAGTACCTAAGATAATACCTACTATTAGAGATTTAACAGTCATAAAGATACTTTCTAAACGAATCATTTTGGAGAATTCTTTGGTAGTCATACCTATACTTTTTAAAGTAGCAAATTCACTTCTTCTAAGTTGCATACTAGTCGTAATGGTATTAAAGATATTGGTTATCCCAATAAGGGAAATAACAATAATAAAGCCATATAAGAAGATACCTACTAAGATATAGAAGTTGCGCATCATCTCTACTCGTTCTTCACTGTTATAAAGTTCATAATCTTCATTATTTACAATTTCTTCTATCTCATCTTGAAGTTTAGAAGCCGCAGTTGAATAATATAGGGCCACTATATAGGTACTTTTAGTTGGTAAAGTTTTATATAAATCTTCACTTACAACTAATATAGGTTGATTGTAATTTTCTAGCCCAAAAGGATATTTATCGCTTAAGGCACCGACTACTATTGAAGTAGGATTATCCGAAATGTTTCCCTTAATCGTATCCCCTACTTGAAAATCAAACTCTCTAAGAATTCTACTTTTTTCTTTATTTGTTTCGTTTTCATATTTAATCATCGGATATTTATCTATTAAAACACCTTTATCTTTAAGGGTTTCATAGTCTAAGTTTAAAGTCTGAAGATATTTTTTATATGCCTCATCATTAAGAGAAAAAATAGTTAAATAAGCATCAATATCAGCACTTAATTCAAGGTTATGCCACTCTAGATAATCCTTACTATAATGCTTATTAGAAATGCCATAATTACTTTGCTTTCTAACAACCGCCTCTTTAATATTATCTAATTTCGTGGTTTCTAAAAGTTTTTGATAAGTAGTATCATTATTATTTTTAACCGATAGATAAATATTATAGTCCGAAGAACCTAATTCTTCTTTAATACTTCGGAAAGCAAGAGACATAAAGGATGCTAAAGCAATGAAAGTACAAACCGAAATAGCAATGGAAATAACAGTAGTTCGATATTTTTTCTTATTGCGTTGTTGATTTTTATAAGATATTTCGCCACCAACTCCAAAGATTTTACTAATTAACTTGGGAGTTTTTAATTTTCGAGCCTTAATTTTAAGATCAGCACTGTTTTTAATCGAGTCAATTGGTGAGATTTTACTAGCTCGTTTAGCACTTTTAAAGGCCGAAAAGTAAATAGTTATGATTCCTAGACCAATCGTAAATAATAAAACTAAGGGTGAATAAGAAAATGTTAATTTAAGACCACCAGACATCATCTTATTTAAGAAGAAATTACTAACTATAACTAAGATATAAGCCGCTAAAAGGCCAAATAATAAACCGGAAGGAATGCCAATAAGTCCCAAGATAGAGGCTTCATAAAAGACATTCTGGCGAATTTGTTTTTTAGTCGCTCCAACACTTCTTAACATTCCATATTGTTTTGTTTTCTCGGTAATAGAGATATCAAAACTATTTTTGATACAAAATACCGAAGTAAAAACAATAATTAGACAAACTATTAAGACAACCGTACCTAAACTCCTGGTAGTACTTTCATCTAACGGATTAGTTTCTAAAGTTATGAGATAGTTATTACTATTAAACTGGTATTTACTATTTTTCATTTGAGCATTAATACTATCATATTCAGAAGCACTAAGATAATCTGACTTTAAGAATTTTTGTAAAAGATCAGGTTCTACTCCTAAGATATTGGCTGTTACTTTGACATGATTTTTTAAACCAGTTTTATTATACTTAGCATAAACATCAACTTTATCGGGAATATCTTTAGAATCTAAATAAGTAATAAAGGTATAACCTGGGGCATTATAAGGCTCAATAATACGGTTAGGTCGCTCGGCAATACCAACAATTTTGTAGGTTTTACTACTAGTATCTATCAGATGTTCGTTACTGTCGGAATCATACGACTGATCTTGACCTAGAAGATAACTATCTCCTACTCTTTTTCCAACATCTAAAGTAATATAATCGCCGACTTTTAGATTTATCCGGCCATTCGTTTTTAAGTGGGTAGGAATTATTATTTCCGAAGTATTTTCTGGTAACCTCCCCTCGACTAAATGAATGGAAAGATTATCTAGAGATTCCTTACTAAAGGCTTTTATATAAGCATAAGGTTTATATTCATTTTTAGAATCATTTAACTTAGCATAACCAATGTTACTAGTTAGATAAGTATCCGCAATTCCAAAGTTATTTTGAATATTTTTAACATCTTCTTTGGAAACATCTTGATATTCATAATGAAAGTTACCAAACTCATATATTTCATAATTAATTAAAGAATTTATGGCACTAGAATACATAGTAGCCACTGCACTTACTAGAGCCACGGATAAGATAATACCGATAATAGTTACAATGGTGCGTTTCTTATTAAATTTTAAATTTTTAATAGTTAATTTATTTAGTAAGTCCATATTAAGCCTCACTTACAATTTTACCATCTTCAATTTTAATAATTCGATCGGCCATTTTCGCAATTTCTAAGTTATGGGTAATCATAATAATAGTTTGCTTTAATTCTTTGTTAGATTTCTTTAAAAGTGCTACAATTTCATCACTAGATTTAGAATCTAAGTTACCGGTTGGTTCATCGGCTAAAACAATAGTTGGTCTAGTTATAAGGGCTCTACCGATACTGGTTCTTTGTTGTTGACCGCCACTTAATTCGTTAGGAAGATGATATCTTCTTTTTTCTAAACCTAAATGGCTTAACATATTTTCTAGTTCTTCATTACTAACCTTACGATTATCAAGTGCTAAAGGCAAAGTAATATTTTCCTCCACATTTAAAATAGGTATTAAGTTATAAAACTGATAGATTAAACCGATTTGACGACGTCTAAAAATGGCTAGTTTATCATCATCTAAGGCAAATATATCTTTACCATCAATATAAACTTTACCCTTCGTTGGTCTGTCTACTCCCCCAATTAAATGTAAAAGGGTTGATTTTCCCGAGCCAGATGCTCCTACAATAGCCACAAATTCGCCTTTTTTCACGCTAAATGAAACATTATCTAAGGCTACAACTTTGGTTTCTTTTTTACCATATATTTTGGTTAAATTTTCTACTCTTAAAATTTCCATAGTAATCTCCTTTTCTTAAAGACATTATATAATATTTAAAGTTACAACTAAGTTACATTTTTAAAATTTTTTTATTTAAACTTTTTAATGATTTATTGATAGCTAGAAGTTGAATTAAAATATCATTACAGTATTTATCTTCAGCAACCATTTTGGCAATGCCTCTTACTTGACCTTCGATAGTTTTTAATCTGGTTTCTAAGTTTTTTTTCTGTTTCTGTACGATGCGTACTTTCATTACAATGTTTACAATCCATATATATTTTTCCTTTGCAAGTTCATTATATACCCCTAGGGATCTATGTCTATATTTTTTTAATTAGGATTAGTCTACCCGCCGCCACTCCCTAAAGAGTTTTATTTATAAATTTTGGGTAAGTATTAATTAAAAACACAAAAGTTTATGCTATGGTATGGTAATGCTTAAAAAAAGAAGTACCCTGGCACATAAAAGTTGGCGATTTATTTAAAATCAAAAAAATAAATGGTACAATATAAATGTTGAAAATTAAAAGCTAACAGAAATAAAAAGGAGTTCGACATGAAAGAAACAATTGAAAATCTTAGAAAAGTATATAAATATGGGAAGAAATATAAATCTAGTTTAATTTGGCAAATAGTTGGATGTATTATGGGAATAATAATTCATATTATTTTTCCATTAGTTTATGCAAGATTTGTAGTAGAATTTACAACATCCGTTTGGGAACAAGCAATCTATATGGCATGTTTAATGTTATTTATTAATATAATAGATCGCTTGCATACCGTCTTAATAAGAAAGAATACTCAAATTTTTAGAAGAGGAACAGTTAGAAATTTGCAAAAAGCACTAGGTCGCCAAGTTTTATCATTAGAACAATCTACAATTGATGCTAATTCTAGTGGAACATTTATTCAAAGAATAATAAGTGATACTGATAAGATGTCATCAATGTTTACCGTTGGTATGGGAGAACTTACAGGAGTCTTATCGAATATTGGTTCCTTTATCGCTGTATTTATAATTGATTATCATATGTTTATTTATTATTTTGTTTCAGCATTAGTTCTAACTATACTTAGTGTTCTAAAAAGCAATGTATTAGCCAAAAAAGATGTGGAATTTAGAAATCAAAGTGATAAAGTTGCCGGACTGACAGGAGAACTAGTTAGAGGGGCAAGAGACATAAAAATGTTATATGCCAAAGATAGTTTTATGGAAGAGTTTGATAATAATATTGTATTACAAAATGAAAAAAATTTTGATATGAGAAATATCGACATACTTTATGAATTTATTATTGGGATAGCAAAAAGATTATTTGAATTTGGAATGTTAATGTATTTGATATATTTAATTCATAATAATGTGTTAAGTGTTGCTGTCGCACTAGCCTTATATGGTTATAGAGTCAACATTATGGCTGATATGATGGGAAATGTATCCAGGTTATTAGAAGAAACAAAGAATTTTAATATATCATGTAATAGAGTTTTTGATATTATTGATGGGAAAAAGTTTGCAAAAGAAACCTTTGGTAAAAAGCATATTAAAAATATCGAAGGAAGTTTTGAATTTAAAGATGTATGTTTCTCCTACGATAATAAAAATCAAGTATTAAAAAATCTTAATTTAAAAGTAGAAGCAAATAAAACTTATGGAATTGTGGGAAAAAGTGGTGAGGGAAAAACTACGATGTTTAATCTATTATGTAAATTGTATAACTGTAAAAGTGGTACGATAACAATTGATGGTATAAACATTGATGAACTAGATGAAGAATCAATAAGAGGAAACATTACAATAATAAGTCAAAATCCTTATATATTCAATTTAAGTATAAAGGATAATCTAAGATTAGTTAAGAAAAATATTACGGACAAAGAAATAGAAGATGCTTGCAATCTTGCGTGTTTAAACGAATTTATTGAAAGCCTACCTGATAAATACGATACGATTGTTGGTGAAGGTGGAGTTAGTCTTTCTGGTGGCCAAAGACAAAGATTAGCAATTGCTAGAGCATTAATTCAAAAAACAAAAATAATATTATTTGATGAAGCAACATCAGCACTGGATAATGAAACTCAAAATAATATTCAGCAGGCAATCAATAATCTAAAAGAAGATTATACAATAGTAATAATTGCCCATAGATTATCTACCATAATGAATTGTGATAAAATATTCTTTATGCAAAATGGTAATATTATTAATGAGGGAACTCATGATAATTTATTAAAAAAGTGTAAAGGTTATAAAGATTTATATGAATATGAAATTAAGCAGAATTGAAAAGACTGTTAGAAATCAAGCAATTAGTTTCTAGCAGTCTTTTTTTGTTTTAGAATAAGTTTCTTATATAATTTTAATTTTATTACTTACTAATTTATGACTGATAATAAAAGATAAATACACTGTGCTTTGAATAATTATTAGAACAATCTATCTATTTTTATTCTTCTGGTTTAGCATTTTTAACTAGTTTTCTTTTTAAACTATGTTCATTAGTTACTTCTGGTAAATAAGTAGGATTTAGTTTCCTTAATATATAAGTTGCCTCTTCAAAAGTAATATAATCTTTATTAGTTAAAATAGCTGTTGCTTTTAGAAAACACTCCTCACCCTCTGAAGCATCAAATTTATCACGATAAATGGTGCCTGTAAAACAATCAACATAAGCAGGAAAAACAGCTACTTCTAAGGAATCGGTGCGATAAGCCAGAGCATAACGAGCCTTTTCACTAAAATGAATTTCGGTACCTTGAACATAATTAGATATATACTTAGTAATAGTCGTTAACTTAACCAAGCATAAATTTTGTGTTTTAATTTTCTTTCTTTTTTCAAACATAACAATCACCTTATCGCCTTAAATATAATTTTTTAATATTCTATCTATATTTTACTATTTTTACAAGACTTTATCTACATTTAAGCCTCCAAAAAGTAATAAATGCTAGAGTAAAATCACTTTTGAAAAGCAAAAAAGTACTGAAGTAAAATTAATTATCCAATTTTGCGCCAGTTCTTTATTTATTTTTGGTTTTTAAGTGGTTGCCATAAGCACTTAAAAGTTATGACTTTCTGTTTTACAATTTATAGCAGTATTTTTCGCAGTATTTTTTTAAAAAAGTCCCTATTTCTAGGGACTTGTAAGGCTTATTTGGTGCCTGTGGTGGGACTCGGACCCACACGATATTGCTACCACTGGATTTTGAGTCCAGCGCGTCTACCAATTCCGCCACACAGGCATATAAGTATTATAGCAGAAATCCTAGTAAATAGATACTAAAATTTTACTATAACCCCAAAGTTTTTAATCATCTCAACGGCTTGATTAGCAGATACCTGACAACCAACAACATCAGAAGGCTTAAAAATCATCCCACTAATATCACATGTTGATAAATCAACGCCTCTTAATGGGGTATCCGAAAGTGTTAACTTACTCATATTACAAGCATTAAAAGTTGTATTTCTTAAACGATTATTAATAAGACGCATTTCTTTTACATTACTATCTATAAATTGTGTTTTTTCTAAAATACTACTCCCAATATTTAAATAAGAACCAAGACAACTTAGAATACTAACATTTTTTAAAGTACAATTAACGAGTGATGTTCCAATTAAATTACAATTTTTAAAATGACAATCATGCAAACCACAATCGGTAAAATTAGCATTACTAAAATTACAATCTATAAATTTCACTTTCGATAAGACTTCATAATCAACTCTTAGATTACTAAAATCACAAGCCTCATAAGTATTGCCATCGAAAGAAGTCTCAGTTATATCAGTAAATTTTTCTTTAGTTACTTTCATCTTTAACTTCTTCCTTATAAATAGAGTTAAATAAGTCGCCAGTAATCTTCTCTTCTTTCTTTGGTTCTATCTTTGGTAAATCTTTGATAGTTGAAAGACCGAAATAATCTAAAAAATCACTAGTAGTTCCATAAAGATTAGGTCGTCCTGGCATAGTTGACTTACCGACCTCTTTAATAAGACCTTTAGCAACTAATTTACGAAGAAGCCAAGTATTATTAACTCCTCTTAACTCATCAATTTCTATTCTGGTAATTGGTTGGTTATAGGCAATAATAGCTAAGGTTTCTAAGGCAGCTTGGGATAAAGTATTGGTATTAGGATTTACTATTAACTTTTGATAATAATCCTTATGTTCTTTCTTAGTAGTTAACTTAAAAGCATCACCTAAATAGCTAATTCTAATGCCCCTATTTTCAGCTTCATATGATTGTTTTAAAGAAAGTAAGATTTCTTTACAAGTATCAATATCTTCATCTAATAATTCGCTTATTTGTTTTAAAGTAAGACCATCATCGCCAACAACAAATAATAGTCCTTCTAATATGCCCTGCTTATTCATAATCTAAACCCTCCACAATAATAGGACTAAAATTGTCCTCTTGTATAATTTTTAACTCTTTATTTTTACTCATGGTAAGAATTGTTAAAAATGTTATAACAATATATTCTCGCGTATTAATACTAAATAAAGAATAGAAATCAACTTTACCTCTTAATCTTAAAATATCTTTTATTTCTTTTGTTCTTTCTAAAACACTTATTTCTTTTTTAGTAATAGTAGTATCTAATGGTTTTAAAAGTTTTAATTTCTTTTCTACTTCTAAAAAAGCTTTATAAAGAATATCAGCATCATATAGTCCTTTAACCTTACTTGGTTCATAATATTCTTTTAAGTTTTCAGGAAATCTGGTATATATTTCATTTCTTTTTAATTCTAAGTTTTTAAACTCTCCAGTTATATTTTTAATATTTTCATATTCTAATAACTTATTTCTTAAATCTTCTTCACTTTTAATATTAAATTCATCATCAGCTTCTTCGTCATCATCTTTTTTATTTATTAACATCTTGCTTTTTAGATGAACTAGTTCGCTTGCCATACTTAAATATTCACTAGCAACATCAATATTTAAGTCTTGCATCTTATTAATAAAGTCTAAATATTCTTTAATTAAGTCAAAAAGATTAATATCATAAATATTCATTTTCGACTGTTTAACTAGATGTAAAAGAAGATCTAGTGGACCTTCAAAATTGTTTATATAAAATGTACAATTCATAATACTTCTTTCTAATCACATTTATACCCTATCGACTCTAATTCATACTTAACTGTACTAGCCGTTGCATCTTTTTCATAATATATTCTATCATATTTAGTTAGATTTTCGCTAGTCTCACTATAGTTAATTTTAGTGGTTTTAGTAAATCCAGTTTGAGTATTAACAAATCCTGCGGATATACCAGTTATTTTATTTAAATCATTAACTGTATTTTGAACATTTAGTGCATAAGATGCATAAGTATCATCATTAACAATAAAAGTATAATTATAAGTATCATCAATACCAGTTAGTTTATTGCTAGTAAAAGTATAAATAGTTGAGTGATTATTACCTGTACAAGTAAGCTTATTATTTTTTAAAGTTACACTTTGATAATCAGCAGTTGTTCTTTCTAAGACTTCTAATTTAGTAGCAGCTGTATATTCGTTATTATTTAGAATACTTTTTAAAGTTATTTCTTCTTTACTATTTAAAGAATCAGTATCAATTAAGACTCTACCTATATAAGTTTTAGAATCATTATATAAATCAAAATAGATTTTATGTTCTTTAAAATTATAACTAGCTGTATCATTATTAGTTATTTTATAATTTAAATAAAAGTTACCATTTTCTTCAGTTTTTGTTAAATTAGTTATTGTTAATTTATTAAATGTAATAGAAGTAGTATCTAGGATATCATAATATGTTGTAACTTTAGTATCAGTATTACTATTATTATCTTTATTAGTATTATTATCTTTAGTATTGGTATCACTAGAATCATCATATTTACCATCACCATAAATATAACTATTATCATCAATACCAAATATTTTTAAGACATTATTTAAATATGGTGTAATGTAAGGAATTAGAAAGATACCAATAATTAGACAAGCAAATAATATTAACATGGCAACTGGGCTTTTTTGGGTATCTTTTTTCATAGTACCAACTGTTTTATCACTATTTAATTTGGGCATACCAATATCTTGATTATTTGGTATTTGATTTGGTTGGTTAGTATTTTGCTGGCTTGAATTATTAATTGGAACATTTGGGGTATTTTGAAAATAAGTATTAGTAGTTTTATTACTTGCAGAAGTTCCCATAATACTAGAAGTTGTTGTTGTATTAGTTATCTGATTATTAGGTATTTGATTATTTACAGTTTGATTATTTGCTGATGCATTATTTACTTGAGTATTATTTGTTTGGGGTATTTGACTTACTCCTTGATTTATATTAGTATTATTTGGCATTACATTATTATTTTCATTATTATTAGAATTAGTATAATCACTAAAAACATTACTTTTCATTTCATTATTATTGTTATTATTCATATCCATACCTTCTTATTTCTTTTATTAAGATAATTATATCAAGAAACTATTCTATTTGTAAACAATACTGGAATATTTTAGATTATTTAAAATATTTTATTTATAATACTATATACTATATCTACTACTCTATTACTAGTAAAATAAATAATAGTTATATAACTTAAATAGATAAGATAAAAGATAGAACTTATTATATTGCTATCAGTACTTTTAGTTCTTAAATGATAATCAAGAAATCCTAGTAAGTAGATAAATATAATGGTTATAAAAAATAATATTAAAGTAGAAAAAAAGGTAATAATAATCATATTTTCTAAAGAATGAGAAGAAGTATTAGAAAAATAAATAATAGCAATTGGTACTAAGGTAATAAGAGTTGTTAAAAGATATTTTCTATTTTGAACTAACCCTTGAATTTTAAGACTAAATGGTATAAATAAAGTTATAGGAGTAAAGATTAAGCCATCATACATAACCCAGATAAAAAAGAAAAATAAATGGATTAGAAAAATCCTTATAACTGGACAGTTTTTTTAAGTATAAAAAAA
>ULOC01040374.1_pt1 | contig 36178 bp, 32 predicted proteins | sample 1952181 | NCBI WGS metagenome assembly ULOC01 (sample SAMEA4835592, study PRJEB28245) | human gut metagenome | biome: gut microbiome; material: fecal sample | place: Denmark | collected 2008
GAAGTTAATAATTAAAAAATGACCTAGTCCATTAATGGACTAGGCCATCTTCTTTTTTATTATCTAAATCTTCATCAAAAAGTACACAAACCCTTATTTTATAATGGTTTTAACATTTTTTAAAACTTATCAAATTAGAACAAAGTCGCCCCCTGAAATGGCTATGAATCAAAGTGGCCACATTTTTTTGCCCTAAAATAGGGAGATTGCAAGGATTAGCATATTTGGTAAAATATCTTTAGGTGACATTTAGATGATATTTTAATTCTAAGGTGGATTTCAAAGTGAATACTAAATGATAGTGATAAGGGTAGTATATTTATATTATTCTATTAAAACAATTGTGATATGTGTATGAAATAATTGAGTTTAAAAACAAGATAACGATATGATATAATATTTATAGTTAAATAGTTAAATAACATTGAAAAACTGTTCAAAATTAAAAAAATATGATATATTGTTCTTTTTTTGTGCTTTTTTCGTTCTTTTTTGTTCGCAAGGCCTTATTTTATAAGGATTTGTACTTTTTTGTCGAAACTGTCGTTTTTAGCTCCATATGAAAATTTTTAGTTTTATTTCATATAATACAATTTTAACATGATGGTGGTGTACCTTTCAATTGTCCTTTTCTGTCCTTTTTGCGTACCATTTCCGTCCTTTTTGCGTACCTTTTAATTAAATTAATCCTATTTTATTACAGTTTATCACTCTAAAATATTATTACAAGTGGTGAATTATATAGGTGGATAGGGGGGTGAATTTTTAAGATTTCGTTAAATTCTAAATAAAGTGCACAATTAAGTGCATTACGGCTAAAAATGTGGTATAGTATATAGCGACAAAGAACTTTAGTTCCACGTCAAAAAGTGCAGAAATTGTACATTTTTAAAACTAAGTGCACAATGCCTACATAAAATAAAATTATGGATTTGTGGCAATTTGTTTGTCGAAAGAATAATTATAGTTTAGAGCTATAATTATTTTTGTTTTAATAAATTACGTGATAAATTAACATTATCAGGTTTAATATAATAGCAATTTAATAATCTTAATATATCTTCATCACATAAGAATAGCATAGTCTCATAAGGAGACTTACTATTTAATGAATCTCTACATAATGAATTAATGTTATTCATAATTAAATTACAATCTTCTTGAGTGATATCTTTTAAAGAAGAACCTTTTGGTAGAATATATCTAATAAATTCATGGTTTTTTTCAATTGTTCCTTTTTGACTAGAAGCATGAGGATCACAAAAAAATAAATGAGTAATATATTCTCCAGTTTGATGAATACATTCAATATTATTTACATCAAAAAATTTATGACCATTATCAGTAAGGATAACTTGAAATAATTTCTTATAAACATTTAACGGAATAAGATTTTGCAATATTTCAAATATTCTTGAAACTTCTTTTGTAGTTTGAGTATTTAATTTAAAAATTAACATAAATTTTGTTTTTCTCCAAAGTAATGTAAGAAAGCAATCTCCTTCTGTTTGCAATCCTTCGACGGTATCCATCTCAACTATGTTAGAGTCTGGATTAGCTGAAATAAACTCAATGAAATCAGTATATTTTCTGTTAGTTAATATTTTACGTTCTTTTCTAGTTCTTCTTTTATTTGAATTTTTTCTTTTCTTATATTTAACAATTCTAGGAAAATCTGATGGTCTAAACTCGAAAATTCCATCCTCAATATAACGATAAAAAGAACTTTTACTAAAAAATAAAATATCTGGATGATTTATATATAAATGATTCATAGTTTGTCCCTTTTTAACAAGTGGAGTGATAGTTTCATTAATAGCATATGTCTCTTCCAAAGTAAGATTAATTCCTTGTCTACAAGATTTAATTAATTCTTCATATGATCTTTGAGATTCTCTAGCATAATAGGTCCATCTAATTTTTCTGCAACCACTTCTAGACTTACAGCCATTACAGACATACGGGGAATGCTTCAATCTTTCACAAGATAAATCAGAATTAGGATGATTAATTTTATAATTATTCCAAGAAGATGGTTCAGAATACTTTTTATTTCTATCTATTTCTCTCAAGATAGTTGAGTGACTTCTACCTAATTCCTTAGCAATTTTACTTATGGATTTATTATCATTTAATCCATCTTCAATATTTCTTCTATCTTCATAAGATAGATGAGAATAGCTTGTCATTTTAATACCTCTTTTGTGACAAACAAACTGCTTAAGAAGATATTATATATGTTTCAAAAACTTATTGCACATAAATTGTGCACTTTCAATAAAAATCAACGATTTTATTTAATTATTATTATTTTTCAGTTATTTTCAACGAATCTGATCAAAATAATGATATAATATAAATGTGGTGATTTTATGAATAGTGCAGAATTTGGTATGTCCGTTCAAAAATTAATTTGTGACGAATATAATATTATTCCAAACGATTGGGCAAGAAGACAATATGATTCAAATTATAATTCAAGATATGATGGTGTTAAGATCATTTTTCCAAAAATTTTTAATGAAATAGGAGCTATACCTCTAAAATGTTTAAGTTTTGAGCCAGACAGAGAAAATGGCGGTACTATTAATCCTCATAATTTTTACTTGAGTAATGGGTTGACTTTATCTATTAAAACAAGCCAATCTAGAAATAATGCAAAAGTTGCTCCGCAAATAGTAGGACAAGCTGGATATGACAAATTAAATTATCATTTTGGACACTTATGTGATTCAAAAATAGAAGATCAAAATGATATTAAAGAACTAATTTGGAATAATATTGATTTAGCCCTTCCTATATTTTTGGATTATTTATTTTTGTCTGATATTCTATTGTGGATATATATAGAAAATGGTAAATACGAATATAAAATAATATATAGAGAAGAAAAACCAGATTTATTATGGGAAAAAAGTAAATTTTCTTTTACAAGACCTTCTTTATTAGAATGGACAGAAAGTCTTACTGTAAAATATGACGATGTTAGCATTGCCGAAATACAAGTTCATAGAAATAGAAGTTTTAAATTCAGATTTATTCTTGATAAATTAGAAAAACTATTCAAACGAAGAGAACAAAATAATGAAACTTTAGGAATTTCAATAGAAAATGCTATATGTAATCTATTTGACCTTGATAAACCTAATCATTTAGAGCATAGGTCTGATCCTGAAATCGAAAGAAAATCAAAAGAAGTTATAATTGAGGCTTTTAATAATATTCCTAAACCAATAAAATATGTTGGTGCAGAAAAAGGAGAAAGAGGAAGTCAAAGTAAATCACCGGTTGACTTTATACTAGAAGGAAATAAGACATTATCATTAAAAACAAATATTGGTAATAGAGTATGTCCTCCTGAGATTGGTCAACCAAGTATAGAAACTTTTAAAGAACATTTTGCATATTTAATTGCTGATTTAGAACATTTTAATAAAGAGTCATTTAAGGAGTTAGTATTTGAATCAATAGATGATTTAATGAATAAGTATTTGAGATATTTATTTGATTGTGATTATTTACTATGGATATATAAAAATAGGGATAGCTTCAAATATAAAATATTATCAAGTGATTTACATTTTGAGTTTAAAAAAGAAAAATTTACATTTACTAGAGATTTAGATGATTGGAATGAAAGCAATACTGTAAAATATGAGGGAATTACCATTGGAGAATTTCAGGTTCATAAAAACCGTAATAGTTTAAAATTTAGATTTGATATGAGAAATTTAATCAAATTGTTAGAAGAAGAAATATAAAATTAGAATCTAGATATTGACAAAATGTCCACTTATCATGTATAATAATCATGTATAGTGGACAGGAGATGTTAATATGGAAATTTTTACAGTTGAAGAAGTAGCTGAAAAAACTAAAAAAAGTGTAAAAACAATTAGAAGACAGATAGCTGAAGGAAGTTTGAAAACAACAAAAATTAATAATAGATATAGAATAAATAGTGAAGATTATAAAGAATGGTATGACAAATATACCAATGGTATATGTAAGGAATCAATTTTTGATGATGTTGATTATGTTAATCAAGATTCAAAAATTATTAACTATACTGATATTTCGAAAATGTGGAAAAGAGATGGCTGGAATAATCCAAAGCAAAGAAATGGCTATAATTTTATAGATCTATTCTCAGGCGCTGGTGGATTGTCATGCGGTTTGGTTATGGCTGGATGGACACCAATCGGAAGTGTCGAAATTATGGAACAAGCTGTATCCACATATAAATATAATTTTGTTGATAAAAAAGGTTTTGAAGAAAATGTAGAAACTCAAGATATTAGAGAAAGTGATGTTAAACGACATTTATATGATAGTGTTTGGGGAAAAAATATTGATTTAATTGTTGGTGGATTCCCTTGCCAAGGATTTAGTATGGCTGGTAATAGAATTGTTACAGACAAAAGAAATACACTTTATCTTGATATGTTAGAAATTGTTGATCATTTAAGACCAAAAGTTGTTGTAATGGAAAATGTTCCTGGATTAAGATCTATGCTTGGTGGAAAAGTGGAAGAAAAAATAATAAATGATTTTGAAAATATCGGTTATAAGATTAATGTTACAGTTTTAAATGCAGCTGATTATTATACTCCTCAAACTAGAAAAAGAGTAATATTTATTGGAAATAGAATTGGTGTTGATAATTATCACCCAAAACCAATTCTAACACCAGATAAATACGTAACTACAAAAGAAGCAATAGAGGATCTTATGGCACATAAAGAAGATCCATTATTTAATCACGTTCCTACAACTCATTCTAAAGAGATGCAGAAAAAATTATCAAATGTAAAAGAAGGAGAAAGCTTATATAAAAATTATTCAGATTCATGGAAAAAGTGTCCATGGGATAAACCATCGTGCACAGTTAAAGAAAATCATGGAGGAGTAAATATCCATCCTAAGTTACCAAGAGTATTAACAGCTAGAGAAATGGCTAGATTGCAATCTTTCCCAGATGATTTTGTTTTCCAAGGATCAAAGAAATGGCAGTTAACTCAAATAGGAAATGCTGTTCCATGTTATTTAGGAAAGGCTATCGGACTATCAGTGGAAAAAATGCTTAAAGAAGAAAAAAATGATAATGAAGAAGAAAAAGAAGATTAGCAATATCTTCTTTTATTTACAATATATCGCAAATATTGCACATAGATTTGACAAATATATATAAAATGTTGTATAATTTACGTAGGTGATTCAAATGAAAGAAGAGACAAAAAGAGAAAAATTTATAAGACTTGCTGAAAATAGAGTTAATTCAACTATTAAAGAAATAAACTTAATCGGTAATTTAGCTAACAAAAGTAATTATGATTATACGAAAGATGATGTAGATAAGATAATCAAAACTTTAAAGAAATCTGTTTCTGATTTAGAGTCTAAATTTTCAAGTAAAAATAGAAGTGAGTTTAAATTATGAATTTAAATAGTATTGATGATTTAAAATTATCTGTTAGAGCCTATAATTGTTTAAAAAACGCTGGTGTTAAAACAATTGAGGATATGGCTTTGATTGATTTGTACTCATTAAGAAATTGCGGAAGAAAAACGATTGATGAAATTAATGATAAAGTTGAAGAATTAATTTTAGAAGGAAGATATTCACAAGATTTTATTAATCAAAATTTTCCAGACAGCAACAGATCTTTTTTAAATCAATTACCATTATCTGTACGTGCTACTAATATTCTAAGATTATTATCAGTAAATAACGAAAATGATTTATTACATTTAGATTATGAAAAATTAAAAAATACTAGAAATGCTGGTAGAAAAACTATTGAAGAAATAATAGATTATATAGAAAAAAATAAAAACAAGCTTGAGGAAGAGGCTGCTTTTAACGGAACAATTCATTTTGATATTTCAATTAATAATATTCCAAATTTTTGTGGAACAACATTGATTACCGAATTACCACTAAATTCAAATTTAAAAAATGCTTTAAATAATAATAATATAATAACAATTTTAGATCTTCTTTTAAATAAAATGCAATTTGAAGATTCTATTATGCCTTTATATAATGCTGTTTATGAATATTTTCATAATATGGCTTATGGTCCATTAACATTATCAGTATCACCTGATTTGGCAGACTTATATATTAATTTACCTTTTAGTATGCTCAATTTAAAAGAAAATTATTATATTAAAATACATGATCTTATAGAATATATAATTGATAATTTTGGTAATTTAGAATTAGAAGATAAGTTAAATTCTAAATTATTCTTATATTGGATTAATAGTTTTGATATTGTAGATAAAAAACAATATTTTATTGATAAATTGATGCTTAAAGATAAAGAATATGAAATTCTATCATTAAGAGGAACTCGAACATTGGAAGAAGTAGGCCAATTATTTGGAGTAACTAGAGAAAGAATTAGGCAAATAGAGGCAAAAGTTGTTAATAAAATAAATAAGAATTATAAATTGATACCTTTTAAATTTATAGATAATAAGAAAATATATTATGTTAATGATTTGGACGATTTTTATAGTTTATTGTTATATATTGATACCATTAAAGATGAAAAGAGTCATATCTTTATAAAAGATGATATAAATTCTTATTATTTACCAGTATTTTATATTAATAAAATGGAAAAATTTGTTCATAATAATATTTCTCAATTTGAGAATCAAGGTTTTTTAGAAATAGATCTTAGTGAATGGAATGATAATGATATTTTGATAAGAGTATTAGATTATTTAAATCTAAATTTATATGGTAATAAAATAAGTAAAAAATTAACGAAAAGGCTTCAAGTAAAATATGCAATGAAATACATAAATAGACCTATAAGTATATCAAGTATTGATGATCAAACTGAAATTGTCAGAATAGTTAAATCTATATTTGGAAATGATTTAGAAGTAGGTAGAGGAATGGAAGCTTTAATTGCTGATGCCGGAGTTAGGGTAGATTCTGGAAAATATGCGACATCTGATAATATAGATCCTTTATCAAAAGAATTATTATCAAAAATAGTTAAATATGTTAAAGACAGAAAAATTATTAATACCAGAGATTTGTTTATTGTTTTTGGAGAAGAATTAACTGAGCATAACTTGAATAATGAGACAATTTTGTATCGTTATTTAAAAGAAACTCTTTCAAACGAATTGTTTTTTCATGGGGTTAGTGCTGTAATATCTGGAGATCCTGAATTAGCAGGCTGGGGAGATTTAGCGATACGAATTATGAAGGAAAATCATCAACCAATAAGCAAATTGAGTTTTATGGTGAAATATTCATTAACAGATCCAGTATATAACCAATTACCTTTATATTATGATGATATAATAATATGGAGCAGTAAGGAATTATACTTGAAAAGTTTACTTGATATACCAAGTAACATAAAAGATGAATTAATTAAAATATTAAAGATTGCTCAAATAGTAAGATTTGATGAAGTTAGAAAAATTATTAATACATTGGATGTAAATCTTATGAAATTGAATAATGTTAAAACAAATGATAATTTATATAATTTTTTAATTAATATTCTTCCTGAATGTTTTGAAATTAGTAAGAAAAATGAAGAAGTTAAATATATAAATAGTTTTAAAACGATTATTGAGGAAGTTTATGATGAAACTGAGGAATTAACTTTGTAGGAGGTAAGTTAGTATGAGTAATATAGGATGGCAATTAACACCAAGTTCTTCCATAGGTAATGATTTTATCAATGAAGGAACTGAAATTTTTAAATCAGGCAAATGGGCCTTTTTGGCTAGAGAAGTTATTCAAAATTCTTTGGATGTATTAAGCGATGACAAAGATAAATTAATAATGGATATAAGTATTGATGATGTTCCAACTTCAATAATTCCAAATAAAGAAAATTTGTTGAAACATATTGAAGGAACTTTATCTATTGATGATCTTCCTGAAAGATGTATGAAATTTTCAAATAATGCAAAAAAATTATTAGAAGATGATCATATTAGAATATTAAAAATATCTGATTATAACACTGATGGTATTACTGGTAGTGAAAAGGAAAATGGGGATATTAAAAGCAATTGGAATGCTCTAATATATGATGCGGGTAATTCACAAAAAAAGGATAAAAATTCAGCAGGAAGTTTTGGTACAGGTAAAAATGCTCCATTTGCATTATCAGGAATAAATACTGTGTTTTATGTAACAAGAGATATTAATGGGTTTTATGCTTGTGAAGGTGTAGCAAAACTATTCACTTCTTATATAGATGGAAAGAAGATGGATAAGAAAATATACTTTGCAAATAAAAAAGAAGATGAAAGTTTCTCTGCTTTAAATTATGATGAATCATGCAATAGTCTTGATAAGCTTTTCTTGAGAAAAGATGTTGGATCTGACGTAATAATGTTGTGTGTTGATTTTGATAAAGAGCAAACAAAAAGAGAGATAATTCAATCTGTAATTGAAAATTTTTTCATTATTATATATGATGAAAAGTTTGAAATAAATGTCTTTGATGTTCCTATAAACAAAAAAACTTTGTGGGATGTTATTGAAAAATATTGTAATAAACCAATAGAATATACCAATTCTAATATAAAATATGGGTTTATTAAACAATATTTAAGTGTTTATTCCGGTTTATTTGATATTAAAGAATTTAATGAAGAAGTAGCTGGCGCAGGAAAACTAAGATTGTTAATTTCAAAAGGTAATGATATATCTGGTAAATGGGTTGCTATGTTCAGAAACAATGGTATGAAAATATTTGATAATAACATTAGAACAGCTCAACAAAATTATAGTGCGATTTTTTTACCTGGTGATAGTGATGTTGATAGATTTTTGAGAACTATAGAAAATCCAACACATGATTTTTTTGATCCTGAAGTTAGTATTGATGATGCTACAGAACGACTACAAGCAAATAGAAGATACAATCAAATAAAGAATTGGATAAGAAATAAAATTGAAGAGTATACTGCAATTGAAATAAGCGAGAATGATTACTTGGAAGGAATGGAAGAATATATTCAACTTGATGATTCAGATACGGAAAGTAATGTTGTTAATCAACCTGATGTAGAAATTGTACAATATGAGAATAAGACAAATACTGTAAGTCCTATGGTAGATGATAAGACAACTAGTGGTGATAGTGGGGTATCTGATTTTACTCCTAAAGATGGTAAAAGTGATGCTAAAAAAGATTTTAAAGGTGCTGGTACTGATTCACCTGGTAAGGATAAACATGGATTAGTTAAGGATTATCATAATAAATTTAAATTCTATCCAAAAGTTACAATGAACAATAATGTAATTAAAATGGCTTTTTCTTTAGATGACTACGATGAGGATAATTTTAATGTAGAAATTGAAAGTATTGGTGAAGATAATTCTGTTTCTGATTATATTCCTAAGATTATTGAAGCTATTGATGTGGAAAATGGTACAACACTTGATGTATTAGATAATAAAATTTTAAATGTTAAAACTTCTGATACAAATGTAATATCAATCACTTTTGATAGAAAATTTGAATCGAAATATAAAATTAATATATATAAAGTAAGGGGTGATTCAAATGAAAGTTAATTTAAAAAATGTTTGTTATCCTAAGCCATTATTGTCTGGATTAGTCGATGATTATAAAAATAATACATTTATTATTAATATGCTAAAAAGTGATTATGATAAAGAAACACAAAAATTAACACTTGAAATTGAAAGTATAATTGAAAATGAATTTATTAAAAAAAGAATTGATAATGGTGAAGTTGCTATAATATTACACTTGGAACAAAAAACACAAAGGGAACTAGTAAAACTTAATCCAAATTCTAAAACAAGCAAAGAAATTGATTTATACAAATATGCAACAACAGAACCGATAGAAATAATTGGATTGTTGTATTGTATCACTGATTTTAATATAGATGATAATGAAATTTTGAATGATATTTATAAACTTCTTGATAAAAAAATATCATATGAGCGCGGTGATATTATAGGATATAGTAATGAATTATCTATTAATTTACCAGAAGATAAAAGAATTGGAAGTATATTTAATTTAATTCCGGATAAAGAAAATACATTGGATGGTAAAACATTTACTGTTTCTCTTAATTCTGATTTGATTCAAATTCTTATGAAAGATGATATACATGAAAAGTATATTTCTATTTATAAGAAAGATCAGTATGTAAAAAAATTAATGTTTACTAATATTGTATATCCTGCTATAGTTTCAGCCTACACTGAAATGTTCTTATCATATGATTTATATAGAGACAAAAAATGGTGTATAACATTAGCAAATAAGATAGAAAAGAAATTAAAAATAAAAGCAGATGAAATCTTTACTAAAGACAATTATGAATTAGATAAAATATATTTGTTCACAAATATTGCTCTTGGAGATCTATTCAAAGATTCTGTTGAAACATACAATAAAAGGTTAGGTGATTAAAGTGGAAAATTTATATTTATTAACTGATAGAGCACTTGATGAATTAAAGAGAACGATATCTTTAGAAAAATATCAAAATGCTACGCCTTTTATTGATGAACAATTTAAAGGTAGGCAATATAAGTCGTCTATAGAAAAAATGGTAGAATTACCAGATTTGTATGTTAAGCCAAAAGAAGAAGAAATGCTATGGATTCAGGATTACAAAAATGCTATTGCACTTCATAAGGCTATTAATTCTAGAGTGATACATTTGAGATATTTAGTTGATGAGCGCTTTTGGGCGTATCTAACTCATACAAAATATTGGTCATATTTACAAAAAAGGTGGCCTGCAACAAATGAAGAAAGAATAAAAGAAAATTGGTTTTTTAAAGGTGGTAATACAGTATTTTCAAGACAATCTTTGGTAAGATTATGGTGGAGAGCTGAGTGCTCATATGATCCTACAAATCCAACTGATCCATATGAATTAACCAAGGTGGCTTTTGATTTTGCCGATCCATTTAATCAAATAATTGAACGTAAAATAAGTAAAAGTAGAAAAGTATTTAAATGTGCATTAATTGCATTGAGAGATACACCAAACTCTCAAAAGCTAAAAGGTGATGAAAATAGAACAAAATTCGGAAAAGCAATTAATACAATTGCAGGTGTTAAATTAATTGAGTTAATGAAAGAAGAAGAATTAATTCAAATGTTTAGTGAACAGATAGCTGAAATCGTAAATTCATAATTTAAAAATAAACCAGATATGGAAAATCCATACCTGGCTTTTTTCTTTTTACCTATACTTTTACCTATACCAATTTTTAAATCATTATAAACTTTTATAAATTTTAGAAAACAAAAATTCCTTTATTTATAAGGAATTTAGACTATTGTCACAGGTATAAAACGAACGGACTGGCGGACCCCCTGAAGAGAGCGAAAGCTCTCATTTTTGTTTGCATTAAAGTATTTGACAGGTAAAATCTAAAGTAACTATTCAAACTTAAATAATTGTAAAATGTAAAAGTAGTATCAAGTATAATGCTTTTTTCTTTAAATTATGAGATAATTAGCATTGTAAGGAATAGTGATTATATATGAGAAGACAAAAAGTTATCAAGCAGGAATTTTTTAATGAATTTATAAGATTAGTAAAAAATGATATGGTAGTAAAAGGAAAGTGATAAAAGTGCCTGATAAAAGTGAAAGTTCTTTTAATTCAAATATTAGAAAAAAATATATAGATAGAATTTTATCTAGCAAAAATACATTAATTTCTGAACTTACAGATGAATTTGGCAATAAATACGAAGGGTTATTAAATGAAAGATTTGATAAAATTAAATTTGTATTTTTTACTAGTTTAAGAAGTTTTAAAAGATATTTAAGAAACAAGTATTCTTATTTGGTTGCGAGTAAGACAGTTGAATTTATTAAAGAAAATGGCATTTTAGATGATATAAGAGTAAGCAACCATTTTAAACATATTTGTGGCTATACAGTTGAATCAGATGAAGAAGATTTATTTTATAGTATTTTTGATAATTATTCTTTAGAATTTAATTTTGAAGAAAAAACTGAAAACGTTTTTGGCATTTATTCTTTTGATACTTCGTTGGATTATGATATTTTAAATATTTATGCTCAAAATAGAAATATTAGTGTTTTAGAATTCGTAAGAAATAATAGATGTGATTTTTTAAGAAATATAGGAAGATATCCGAAAGATTATTCTAATGAAATGATATTGAAAGATATAAATTATTCAAATCTATGCAATTATTATGAAGAGTTAATGAAAAAGTATAATGCTATTTTAAATGATATACAAGTAAGCATGCAAGGCGAAATAAATATGTTTAATAAATTAAAGAGTATTAGAAAAACATTATTTGTTAATGGATTTAAAAGTATGTTAGAAGGGTTAAATGAATATTTATCAGATAGTGATAAGAAAAAAGTAGCTAGTGATAGTTTTGACTTAAATGAGATAGATTTTTTAAATGTATTTTTTTATAAGGGTCAAAGTTTAAATGATAAATGTAAGTTAGAATCATTGTCAGAAGAAGAAGTGCAAAAATTATATTCATTGTATTATGGGGAAAATGGTCAAAAAATTGACATTGCAGAGATTGTAAAAAATGCAAGAGAAAAAGCGGCTAAAAGTTACAATAAGCAAATACTTCAAACATTTACATTTGAATCAAATTGTGATATTTCTAGTTTGGAAATTAATGTAGATTTATCTTCATTTGATTCAACACTTTCTGCTATATTTGAACAAGAAAATGGAAAAGAAAAAAATAGATTACTATTATTTGATCCTCTTATATGTGAAGAAGAATATTTAGATATACATTTAAGACATGAAATTAGACATTCATTAACTACAAGTATTCAAAGAAAAAACGATTTAGATGTTGTAAAATGTGGTAATGCAGAATATGTATATTCTGATGGAAACTTAATATCTGTTAGTAATGAATTTTATAATGAATTAATAACGCAAAAAAAGGCACTTGAAAATACAAAAACAAGTTTTGAAAAAGGCATATATATATTATATCCAAAGGATGCATCATTTCCTGATGAAATTACTTCAGCATATGATGAATATTTACCTGAATTTGATAGAGTATATGCTATGATTCCACAAGATGTAATGAGAAGTCAAATAGAAGAAGATAATGAAAATTTATATAGTTTTATATCACAAGATGAAATAAATAAAATAGAAGATAGCTTAAAGCACCATGATAATATTCCAGAAGATATTTTAAGTTCAATTTTGAACAGAGATAAAATGTCAAAATAAAGAAAGGAAGCTAGCATGAAAATACTACACACAAGTGATCTTCATTTAGGAAAAAACTTATTAGAAGAATCATTTTATGAAGATCAAAAATATATTCTTAATGAAATAATTGATATGGTAAAAGAAAAAGATATAAAAGTTGTAATGATACCAGGAGATATATATGATAAAAGTATACCTAGTACTGAAGCAAGCTCACTTTTTGATAATTTTTTAACAAATTTATTAAAAGAGAATGTTCATGTTTTAATAACAAGTGGTAATCATGACTCTAATGAAAGATTAGCATATGGATCAAAAATATTCGAAGGATTTAATATTCATATTGTAACAACATATGAAGGAAAGATTGAAAAAGTAAGTATTGATAATACCGATTTCTATTTACTTCCATTTTTAAAACCATTTCATATTAAACACTTAATGGATGAAAAAGAATATGAAAGTATTAATAATTCAAATGATATGATGAAATGGATTTTATCAAGAGAAAACATAGATAAAACTAAAAATAATATTTTACTTGCTCATCAATTTGTTATGTGGAATGGACTTCTTCCAGAACAATGTGATTCAGAAAGTATATCACTTAATAATGTAGGAACACTTGATGCGATAGATGCTAATCTTTTTGATGATTTTGATTATGTAGCTTTAGGACATATTCATAGACCACAAAAGATAAAAAGAGATACTATAAGATATTCAGGAACACCACTTAAATATTCTTTTAGTGAAGTTAATGATAAGAAAAGTGTTGTTATAATAGATACTGATGATATAAATAATATTGAACTTGTAGAATTAAAGCCTCTTAGAAATATGCAAGTATTAAAAGGCACATTTGAAGAAGTAATGAATATGAAAACATGTGATGATATTATTAAAGTTGAATTAAATGATGAAAATACATTAATATCACCAATGGAAGAAATAAAGAAAAGATTTAAGAATGCAATATCATTAGTATTTGTAAATAAATATGATTTAAATAATACAGAATTAAATGAAATAAAAGAAGATGCTAGTCCATATGAGTTATTTAATCAATTTTTTAAAGAAAAAAATAATAGAGAAATGAATGAAGAAGAAGATAAATATATAAAATCGATTATTGAATCTTTAAAGGAGGATAATTAATATGCGTTTAAAAAAATTAACAATGCAGGCATTTGGACCATTTAAAGATAAAGTCGTAATTGATTTTGAAAAAGATAAAATAGATAAAGGATTACTACTTATAACTGGAGATACAGGTGCTGGTAAAACAACTATATTTGATGCGATTTGTTATGCATTATATGGGAAAACATCAGGGGATATAAGAGAAGCAAATTCTCTTAGAAGTGATTGGGCATCTAATGATATGGATACTTATGTATATTTAGAATTTTATTATAAGAATAAATTATATGAAATAAAAAGAAGTCCTGAATATACGAGAAAAAAGAAAAATGGAATAGGTGAAACAAAACAAGTAGCTACTTCAGAAGCAAATATTAATGGTAAAATTATTACTAAACTTACTGATGTTAATAAAGAAATAGAAAGTTTAATTGGACTTGATTATAATCAATTTAGACAAGTAGCAATGCTTTCACAAGGAGAATTCTCTAAATTTTTACTTGCGTCATCTTTAGAAAAAACAACTATATTTAGAAAAATATTTAATACAGAGTTTTATGATTTACTTCAAAATAAACTTAAATCAAATATGCTTTCAAAGAAAGATGAAATAGAAAAAATAAAAGATAAAATAGAAACAGAAAGAAAAAATTTAGAGCCCATTATTAATATATATGGACTTAGTAATGATGAAACTATAGGTACGCTTACAAAAGAAATACAAAATAAAAGTGATGCAGTTTTACTTGCTAAAAAAGAACGTGATAAAGTAAATGATGAGAAGACAAAGTTATCAACTGAAATATCTAATATAAACAAAATGAATAAAAACATATTAATTTATGAAGATGTAAATCATAAGTTGGATGAATTAATAAAAAATAATCCTGATATTAATAAGGAAAAAGAAAAGTATAATTACAATATAAATATTGCTACATATATCACAAATATATTAGATAAACTTACTTCATCAAATAAATTATTAAGTGATAAAAAAGAGAAATATAATCAAAATAATAAAGATTTAGAATTAAAACAGAAAGAATATAATGAAAAAGAAGATTACTTTCGAAAAATTGAAAACTATGTGGAATATGCTGATAAACTAAACGCTGAAATAAATTGCCTTATAAATAAGAATAAAGATTATGATAATTATATAAGTAAGGCGAGTGAATTAGAACTTGTTAAAAAGGAATATAAATCATTAGTAAATGAATATGAAAAACAAGAATCTTTATATGAAAATATGAGAATGAAATATTATTTAAATATATCAGTTGAAATTGCTGAAACATTAAAAGATGGAGAAGAGTGTCCTGTATGTGGCTCAAAAGAACATCCAAGACTTGCTACAGAAGTAGAATGTAATTATACTAAAGAAGATATAGAAGAATGTGAAAAGAATCTAAAGAAAATAGATAATTCAAGAAAGTTAAAAGAAGCTTCAATTGAACAAATAAATAAAATAATAAAAGAGTTTAATTTTAAAGAAAATATAAATATTGTTGAAGAAAAAAATAAAAATAATGAATTATTGAATCAAAAGAAAAAAGAAAAAGAAAAATTAGATATTGAATTTAGAGAAATATCTTCAATAAAACAAAAATTATCTTCTATGATAAAAAGTTTAGAAAGTAGTATCAATATATTTAAAGATGATATTGAGTCATTAGAAAACGATATAAAAGAATATAATGTTAAATTAGATAATTTATATAGTGAAAATAATACTAATTATGAAGATTATCAAAATAATAAATTAGATAAATATGAATTAAATAGTTTAAAAAGTAAAATTGATAATTATGATAGTTGTAAGAAAGAATATGAATCGACTATTAAATTATTAGAATCCGAGGTAAGGGGTAAAAAGGTAATTGATGTTAAAGAAAAAGAAAGTCAATTAAACGAATTAATAGAACTTTATAGTAAATATGATAATTTATATACTAGTTTAAATGCTACTTTAGAGAAACTTAAATTATCAACTAGTAATATTAAAAATTATTTAAAAGATAATAAGCAAGTTCAAGATGAATATAATGTCATTAAATTATTAAGTGATACTGCGAATGGAACACTTACTGGTAAACAAAGAATTACATTTGAAAATTATGTACAATCATATTTTATGCAGTCAGTTTTAGTAGAAGCAAATAAAAGGCTTATAAAGATGACTGATAGTAGATATGAATTAAAAAGAAAAGAAACAGAGACTAAACTTAATGTTAAGACAGGACTTGATTTTTCTATATTTGATTCATATACTGGTAAAGAACGTGATGTAGCATCATTATCAGGAGGAGAGAAGTTTAAAGCATCACTTGCTTTAGCATTAGGTTTAAGTGATACCATTAGTAATACTCATGGAGGTATAAGAATAGATTCATTATTTATTGATGAAGGATTTGGTTCATTAGATACTGAATCATTAAATCAAGCACTAAATATCTTAACTGACCTTTCTAGTAACGATAAATTAATAGGTGTAATATCACATGTTACAGAACTTATTAGTAGAATTGATAATAAAATAATTGTTAATAAAACAAGTACTGGTAGTAAGTTAAGTATTGAATCATAATGATATATTAAGTACACGATCGTGTGCTTTTTATTTGACTTTTTTAATATTTTGTATATAATATATTTCAACTTAACTAGGGGTGTTAAAAGTGAAAAAATATAGTAGAGAATTAATAAATAGATATATCAATAGTGAAGATATAACTATATATGATATTGATGAACTTGAAAATGATAAAGATTTTATGATGCAGGTTATTAGTGTATCAGGGGACAATAATTTCTATAATTTATGTTCTGATAATGTTAAATGTGATTATGAATTTGTTAAATATTTAATAATAAAATTTAAGCATAAGATAGATTTTGTATGTGAAGTTGCTGATTATTTTTTAAGTCATGTTGGAAAAGAACTTGAAACAACTGAAATTTATACAATAATGTTTGAGATAACAAAAGGAAACAAATCATTAAATAAAAAATATTTTCTTGTACCTTTGGCTAAATATGATAAAGAAAAATTAATAATTGAATTATATAAGAAAAGTGAAGAAGATAAAGAAATTTTAGAATATTTTGGTATGGGATTTTGCTATATTTACGCGGAATATAAAGGATACGAGGAGACTTTAAATTACTTTGCTAAAAGAATGATAAATGATATAATCCATGAAAACAATAAGAGTTTAGAAGATATGTTACATAAACAATTTAAAACTAAGGATGAAGTAAGTAGAACTAAATTAAATAGTTTTTATATTAGTTTTATTGAAAAATATGATTCATCTTTAGCAAGTTATACATGTGTACATTTAAATATTTTAGATGAAGTAAAAGAGGAAACAAAAAGAATTATTGATAACTTTGAAAAACATAATGAGAGAATAGAAAAAGAAAAATATGAAAGAGCTATAAATGAATCATATGATTATATTTTATCAACTGATACTATTTTAGGAACTGACTGTCTTTTATATTTTGTAGCAAGAGAACTTAATATACTTGATAAAGTTATTAAATATGATGATTCACCACAAGCTTTAAAAGATATTGCTATAGAGCAAATGGATGAAGCTTTTGATGAAGAAAGCAGTGAAAGTTTTACAGCATATGTATTAAATACAAATATAAATGAAAGAAGAATATATCTTAATGTTAAAAGAATATTAAATGGTATTATATTTGGCGATGGAACATATCAGTTAATTGAAGCATCACAAGATACAAATAAAAAAGATAAAGGAATAGTGTTAGAAGTAAAGTTTAGAAAAAAAGATAAATAATTATATAAAACAAAAGAGATTAATTTTACTTTATCACTTCAATTTTGTAAATACAGTATCCTCTTTTTAATGGAAAATTTAGTCATTATTGAAAATTACATATATTTATAGTATAATATAGTCAATAAATTTGATAGGTGTGTGTATGAAAAAAGAAAAAGGTATTTTACAGAAAGATGTGTCTCTTGAATGGATAATATTTATAATTATAGTTGGAATGATTGTTGTGTTAATAGTAAATGATGATGGTTCTTCTAGTAATAGTAATAGTAATAGAAATGCTAATAATGATATGGTTTGTTATGATGATGAAGATGGAAGAATTGTATGTGATGAATATTATAATCCGGCTAATGATAGGGAATATGAAATAAGAACAGGATATGATGGATAAATATATTCTGTTTTTTGTTATCTATGTAAATTAAAACAATTATTGTAAATCGAATGTTAATAACTTGTTTATAGGTAATATCATATTTATTATGTAATATGTGTATTTTTATTAAAAATGTTGATGTAAAGTATATTGTAAATAAAAATGTTAATAAAAAGCACAAGTAAATTAATAATTATATGATAATATGTAATTAGGGAGGAATAAGTATGTATGATATAGATAGATTTATTAAAATGCAGGAACTTTATTATGAAGTAGCACTTTCTGAAATAAAAGATGGATATAAAAGAACTCACTGGATATGGTATATATTTCCATAATTAAAAGGTTTAGGTCAGAGTTATAATTCAGAATATTATGGACTTTATAGTGTTGATGAAGTGATTGAATATATGAGAAATCCATATTTAAGAAACAATATGATTGAAATATGTAATGAATTATATAAATTAGATGATAGTATAGAAAATATATTTGGATATCCAGACTATCTTAAATTAAATTCATGTATGACATTATTTGAATATTCTATTCAAGAAGAAAAAATATTTGGTAAAATAATAGATAAGTTTTATAATGGTAAGAGAGATAGAGTTACTTTAGAGATGTTAGAAAGTAATTAGAAGGAAAAATCGAATTAAATTAAAAAAGCAGAACGAAAATGAAAAGTATAAATTATATGCTAATTATACAAAAGAGCAAACTATGACATCAATTAATAAAAAATATACAATGGATATATTGTTAAAAGGTACATATTTTAGATTTAGATTCAGTATTTAAAGTATTAGATGTATATAAAAAAGATAATAAAACTTTAATAACACTCTTACATATACCATTTGAATATATAAACATATTTAAAAAAGTTAGTAATAATTTAGATGAAATGGTTATAAAACAAGCAAGAAAAAGATTTGAAGATTGCTTAAATAGTAAAATAATAAGTGAATTCGATGATGAATGGTATAAAAGAACATCTTTTCCTCTTGGTATGACAGAAGATGGAAAAATGTTTCCACTAGAAAAGCGAAAAGATTAATTTACATTAACTAAACACACATTTACATTCACTATGTAAATAACAATTAAAAGTAATATAATATATGATAAAATAATATAAATAAGAGAGGTATATTTATGAAGTTATTTAGAAAAGCAATATTAGTAATTCATGGGTTTGCAGGAGGAGTATATGATCAAGAATATCTAACACATAGATTAGAACTTATTAGTAATTATGATGTATATACTTTTACATTACCTGGACATGATGGAGATTTTAAACATAAGATTACATATAAAGATTGGATTAAAAAAGTTGATCATGAAATGGAATTTTTAATTAATAATGGTTATAGTACGATATATGTTATAGGGCATTCCATGGGAGGAGTTTTAGCGTCTTATGCTGCTAGTAAATATAAAGAAGTAAAGAAACTTGTTTTAGTTGCTCCTGCTTTTAGAATATCTGGTTATGAACAAGAAAAAATAAATCTTAATACTGCACTTAACGCAACACCAAAAATATTTGAAGAATATGGTGCTAAATTAGTAGCAAATAGATTACTTAAATTACCTGCAAATTGTTATTTAGAATTCTTTAAATTAATAAAAGAATTACAAAACACACCAAAAGATATAAAAATACCAACATTAATATTTAGAGGTAATAAAGACTTTATAGTCCCACAAGAATCAGTAGAGCATGTATATAATGAAATACAAAATCCACATAAGAAAATAGTATTACTTGATAAAACAACACATGATGTATTTAGAGAAAAATTAAAAGAAGAAGCAACTGATATAATAATTGGATTCTTTAAAAATAGTTATCCAATAGAGATATTAAATGATTTAATAAAGGATACGTATACAGATGAATAGTATGGAATATGATTACGAAAATAATATTATTAAAAATAATGAATATGAATTTAATGATCCAATAATTAAAAAAGGTAAAGGTTATTATGAAAATAGTATGGTCTTATCAGTAATAAAATCAAATCATAAGTATACTGCTAAAGTTGCTGGCAGTACGAATGAATCTTATACAGTAAATGTTGAATATTATAATGATGAAGACTATTATGATTATGACTGTACTTGTCCTTGTGAGTATCCATGTAAACATATATATGCAGTTTTAATGTCAATAAAAAATAAAAATTATATAAAAGCAACTCTTAAAGAAGAAATAGATAAGACAGGAATAGATATGCATACATTAATATCAAAAATACCTGCTAAAGAGTTAAAAGATTATTTGTTAAATGCTAAATATAAAGATAGTGTTGCATTTGAGATGGAAGCATTTAATGATTACTTTAAGAAATATCTACCACTTGTACAATATGAATACTATTATAATAATATATATAATTCATTAATTATGAATGATGATTATGCATTTAAGAAAATAATAACAGAATCAATAAATGATATAAAAGAAAATATAAGAGCATCACTATTTAGTGAATCATATAAGATAGTTAAAGCAATAATAGAAGCATATCATGATAGTAAGATCCTAAATGAAGAAAAAACTATTATAGATCTAATGCCATCACTTGCTATGTATTTAAGAGTTACATATAGAAAATCTAGTGATAATATAAAAGAAAACATAGATAAATGGATAAAGCATTTAGAAGATAATAATTATTATGATAACTTTTATTTAGAAGATATGATACTTTCAATGAAATAAGGGGTGTCTTATTTCTTACTTGAATAAAAGTATAAAAACATATAAAATAATAATATAGGATATGTTTAAATCATAATAAGATTTTAAATTAGAAAGAAGAGATGATAATGAACAATTATATATGTAAAATAGCCGACTTAAATGAAATGAATACAAAATGGGATTATGAGATAAGTATACATCCTGGTGATATATCATGGAGTCTTTACAAAAAAAAATTTATTGAAAGTGCTAAAAAGGGTAATAGAGTTTCATATTATGGAATATTAAATGGTAAAATAATATGCGAAGCAACAGCTATTTTCAATAAAGAAGATGTTGAAGGATTAGATGAAATATTTGATGGTAAAACTGCATATTTATGTGCTTTTAGAACTAATAAAGAAGAAGAAAATAAAGGATATTTTGGTAAATTATATAGATATATGGAACAAGATTTAAAATCTAAAGGATTTAATAGATTAGTTTTAGGAGTTGAACCTGTCGAAGTTAGAAACATACAAATATACTTTAAGATGGGATTTATAAATTATTTAAAATCAGATTATGAAGAATATGCTAAAAGAAGTGCTGATGGAGAAACTGAAAAAATACTTGTAAATTATTATTATAAAAATATATAGAATAAACATAATAAATATGTTAGAATATACCTCATTAAAGAGGTGTATTTTTTTATGACGAATGTGGATTATAAAGTAAGAATTCCTTCAATAGAAGACTTTGATGAAGAAAAAGGATTATTCGTATTAAAAGAACATATAAATGATATAGAATGCACATCTTTATCATATGAAATAAAAAATATTTTAATATTTGAAAGAAAAATAGCATTAATGGAATTAAAATCACAACATTCAAATAAACTTGGATATGGTTATTTTTCAAACAGTACTTATTATCAAAATTATTATTATCATCAAGGCCAAATAAGTTATGATGGTGATTTATTAAGTAGTTTATATATATTACCAATAATAGAATTATCAGAAAGTGCTTTTGATGAACTAATGAAAGATATAGGTGAATCAGAAACAGAAATAACTTTAGGTAAATATCCAACAGAAAGAATATATAATATTGATTTAAAAAATAGTGAAGCAATTTATACAAAGAAATCTTATACATTACCAATAGACTCTATTCCAAAAGGCTCATTTAAGAATATGCAGATATCAATGAAAAACTTTAAAGAAATAGAAATTGATGGTCAAAGTTATATAAACTATAAATATAAAAATAAAAAAGAAAAAACAGTATATAAAGTAGAACCTATAACTTGGTATATAGATAGGGAACATAAATTATTAATATGTAAAAAATTATTATTGTCAGGTATATTATATGATTCTGATTATTATGCTAAAAAGTCTTTTGAAGATAGTAATATATATAATTTTTTAAATAGTACGTTTTTAAATGAACTTATATTTCAACATCAAGAAAAGAAAGTTGAAAATACAAGTGAAGCATTAATGAAAATGCCTAGCGATGAAATAACTTCTTTATTGAATGAAATAAGATTATATGCTATGTATTATCATGGAAAAGAAGATATAGAAGAAATTATATCAACATTACTTGATAAATATAATAATGATTTAAATAACTTAATTAATAATGATGGATTAGTACTTTATACTGAAGAGGGACTACATAATAATTTAATATTAAGTTTAAATACATTACTAGATAAATTAAAAAGAAATGCAGATAATAATTTAGAGTATAATCGTATAATTGATTATATTGATAAATGTATAGATGGATTAAACGGTAAAATAAGTGATTCACCTAGTGAACTTTATCGTGACTTATGTAGAATAAATCATGATATATTACTTAACTTAAGCAGTAACACTAATAAAAGTGAAGAAATAAGAAGTAGAATAATAAGCTTATTAAGTGAAGATAAAAAGAAAATAGAAGAATATTTATCATATATTAGTACCCTTACACAAGGTATTAATTTAAGGCTTGATACTAAAACACTACCATATAAAAATATAAGTGAATATGAAAATTATTTTAGAATGAGATTACATCCAATATTAGAAAATATATTAAATATTTCAAAAAGTGAAGAGCATGATATACTTATTAAATCAAGAGAAGAAATGCTAAATAGAATAAGTGATGATAGATGTAATAAAGATTATATAAATGATGTATTAAGAGCAATTTATAAGAAAATAGGTAATTGTAACAACAATAATGAAATAGATTTAATTAAAAGTAATAATAAACATATAAATACATTATTAAAAGAAATATCTAATGAAATATTAACTATAATGGATATGGATAGTGAAATAACTGAAGAATTAAAAAGAATAGTAGATATTTATATACGTACAGATGATTTAAATGAAATAGTTAATATTTTAAATAATATATTGATAGAATTATATAAACTTCATGATAAATTAAATGCTAAACAAGAGAAAGTTATGAGAATAAGCAAATATTTCATACAAAAATAGTTTGACAAGCCTATTATTAAGATGTATAATTTAATCAGTTTTGTTAGCAATGAAGTTAACAAGTAGTAATATAGAATTCTATACAGGAAATAGTAATCATTGACTGAGAGTTACTTTAGAGAGTCTATCTTATGAATTTCAATAATGGAGCTAAATCGTGATGAGCGTTATTCTATAGAGTGCTAATATTAGAACAAAGGTGGTACCGCGGATTTAATAGTGATTCGTCCTTTATGGATGAACACTATTTTTTATTTAAGAAAGGGAGCAAAAATGAAAGAAAAATTAGAACAAATTAAAGAAAATAGTTTAAGAAAAATTAATGAATCTAAAACTATAAATGAGCTACAAGAAGTAATGAAAGAACTTACAAGCAAAAAGAGTGAACTTACTGAAATAATGAAAACACTTGGTTCTTTAAGTCCTGAAGAAAGAAAAGAAATAGGAATGATTACTACTGAAATAAAAAGAGTAGTCGCAGATGCAAATAAACTAAAAGAAGAAGAACTTATTTCATTACAAAGTGTTCTTGATAGTCCAATTGATTTAACATTACCAGGGTTTGAAGTAAGTAGTGGTGTTCTTCATCCAATTACACAAATGTGTTATGACTTAAATGAAGCATTCACATCTCTTGGCTTTGAAGTATTTAGTGAAGATGATATCAGTAGTGAAAAGTATGCATTTGATAACTTAAACTTTCCAGAAGATCATCCTGCTAGACAAACGATGGATACATTTTGGATAGATGGAACTGAAGATAAAAGTGGAACTGAAAGATTATGTTTAAGACCACATTTAACAGGTGGAAGTGTTAGATATTTACTTAAACATGGCGCACCAGCTAGATTTGTATATCCTGGTAGAGTTTATAGAAATGAAAATACAGATGCTAGACATGAACGTGCATTCTTCCAATATGAAGCATTAATTGTTGATAAAAATATATCATTCTCACAAGGTATGGTAATGATTCAAACAATACTTGAGAAAGTGTTTGGTAGAAAAATAAATGTACGTATGAGAGAAGGATTCTTCCCATTTACTGAACCTGGATATGAAATTGATATGGAATGTCTAGTATGTGGTGGTAAAGGATGTAAAGTATGTAATCATAATGGATGGATAGAAGTTATGCCAGGTGGTGTAATTCATCCAAATGTACTAAAAAGTGCAGGACTAGATCCTGAAGAATGGACAGGATTCTATATAAATATTGGTCTTGATAGATTAGTTATGATGAGATATGGAGTAGACGATGTAAGATTATTCCATAGTGCTGATTTAAGATTCTTAAAACAATTTAAGTAGGAGGAAAAGAAAAATGAAAGTATCATTAAATTGGGTAAAAAAATATGTAAAATTACCTGAAAATATAAATACAAAAGAAATGACTAATGATTTAACACTTCGTACAGTAGAAGTAGAAGATGCTACTAATGAAAGTGATAAATTTCATGATATAATTGTTGGTAAAATTTTAGAAATAAATGACCATCCAAATGCTGATAAGTTAAGAGTATGTAAAGTTGACATTGGAGAAAGTGAACCTAAACAAATTGTATGTGGTGGAACTAATTTATATGTAGGAGAACTTGTAGTTGTATCTAAACCAGGTGCTGAAGTTTATTGGCATGGTGAAAGTGAACTTATGAAAATTAAAGATTCAAAGGTGCGTGGAGTAGACTCTTATGGTATGATTTGTGGAGCAGAAGAAGTATATTTAGAAGGACTATTTCCACCAAAAACTGAAGCAGAAATAGTAGATTTATCAAATATAGAATGTACAGTAGGTGAAAACATAAGTGATGTTATTGATATGAACGATACAGTTCTTGAAATAGATAATAAATCACTTACTAATAGACCAGATTTGTGGGGCCACTATGGCATTGCTCGTGAATTATCAGCAATCTATAATACTGAACTTATTCCATTAGAAAAAGTATCTATTGATGAAAATTTACCAAAATATAATGTTGAAATAGAAGATACTACTAAATGTCAAAGATATGTAGCAGTAGAAATAGAAAATGTATATGAAAAATCTTCTCCAATATGGATGCAATCATCACTTATAAAAGCAGGTATGAGACCAATTAATGCAATAGTTGATATAACAAATTATGTTATGTTAGCAGTAGGTCAACCATTACATGCTTTTGATAGAACTCACGTTGATGGAAATAAAATAATCGTAAGAAATGCAGAAGTAAATGAAGAACTATTATTACTAGATAACAACAGTATTAAACTTACAACTGATGATTTAGTAATATGTGATGAAAATAGTCCAATGGCACTAGCTGGCATTCGTGGTGGTAAAAAAGATTCAATACTTCCTGAAACAACAGGTATAGTACTTGAAATAGCTAACTTTACTGCTAAAACTATAAGAAAAACAGGTAAAAGATTTGATGAAAAAACTGATGCATCAATACGTTATGAAAAGAATATTGATACAGAAAGAGTAGATGATGGACTAAATCTTGCATTAAAACTATTTAAAGAAATATTCCCTGAATCTAAGATAGTTGCATTTAATGATGTATATCCAGTTAAAACTGAAAATGAAAAAATAGATGTAAGTGAAAAATTCTTAAATGAAAGATTAGGTAAAGTTTTACCACGTGAAACTATTACAAATATATTAACTCATTTAGGTTATGAAGTAGAATATAAAGATGGAATATATCATACAGTAGTTCCTACATGGAGAAGTACTGGAGATGTATCTTTAAAAGATGATGTAATGGGTGATATCGCAAGACTTCTGTCATTTGAAAGCTTTGAAAAACAACCACTTACTATTAAGTTTGATAAAGCAGTTCGTCAAAATAATGTTATTTTAGAGAGAAGAATTAAAGAATATTTATCAGTAAGATGTGGATTTAACGAAATATTTACTTATCCATGGGTAGATATTAAATATATAAATGCAGCTTCAATCGATACAAATAATCTAGTTAAACTTGCAACACCACCATCACCAGAAGAAGCATATTTAAGAAGTTCACTTGTTCCTGGTATGTTAGAATCTATATCTAAAAACTTAAGATACTTTGATTCATTTAAGATGTATGAAATGGCTCAAGTATTTGAAAAAGGTGTTTATCATGAGTCAAGTGAGAATGAAACATTACCAATTCATAAGAAATTTTTAACAGGATGTATAGTAGGTAAAGATGCTAAAGAAATATTCTACGAGTTAAAAGGTGTACTTGAACATATATGTGAATATACTCATATGGAAAAAATTAGTTTCAAAGAAGGAACTAAACCATTATGGGCAGATATTAATGCTCATTTAGATATAATACTTAATGATGAAGTTATTGGTAATATTTGTTTATTAAGTGTAAAAGCAATGAATGATTCAAAAATCAAAAGAACAAATGTAGCAATCTTTGAAATAAATGTAGATAAGTTAATACCTTATCCATCAAGAACAAATGAATTTAAACATATACCAGTTCTTCCATCTATAGAAAAAGATTTATCATTAATAGTAGATGAAAATGTTACTTGGGAAGAACTTACTAAATATATTAAATCAAAAGTAAGCAGTATTAAATTTATAGAAGAATATAGAGGTAATCAAATACCTGAAGGTAAAAAATCTATTATGTTAAGAGTTACATTCGCTTCAGAAAATACAACTCTTACAAGTGAAGAGATTAATTCTAAATTAGAAGCAATTGTTAGAACTTTAAATAGAATGTGTGGAGCAGAACTTCGTGAATTATAATATTGATTTTGACTTACTTAGAAATGATTTACTTAATTATTTCTATTCACTAGCATTCACTGTTAATATGGCAGCAGTACTAGAATCAGATAGAGTAAAGAAAGCAAATAACGAAGAACTTATAATAATCGCACAAGAAAACAATTTTAATTTAGAAAATTATTTAATAAAAAAATTAACATATTAAAAGTCTATTTTAAATTTAAATAGACTTTTTCTTTTGGAACAAATTTTAAATACATATATTATATATAATAGGTATTATTTTTATTATTACAATGCCAATCATAAATAACAAAAATATAACAGGTAAACTATAATTTTTATTTTTAAACTGATCACTCAAGTTATAAAATACAGTCATAAGAATTGCTACTACTATTGCTATAAAAGCAATCACTAATATACTCATTATATTATTATTTGCTAAATCACTCATAAGGGGACTTTTAAAAATGTTTATTATGGTTGGAACTAACATTATGCCAATACCAGTACCACCATGACTAAGTAAGAATATTAATCCAACTCCTTTAATATTTAATCCTATAAATAAACCAGCTAAATAGAATGCTGCTCCGAAATAGTAAGTACCATCAAAACTATTATTAAGTATATCAACTAATCCAATTGCTAAAACAATAATTACAAATGCAACTCTATATATCCAAACTATATCAACATCTAAAATTTTTTTAGGACCAACACTACTATTTTTCGTAAGAACGTTATACTCAATATTATATATAGTTTTTTCAAGTTCATTTGTAGTGATATCAGGATTACTTTTATAATATTTATCTATTTTATTTAAACATTCTTTATATCTATTATCATTCATAAAAAACCTCTATCATAATTCAATTATAATATAAATCAATATCAAAATAAATAAAAAGATTGTTAAAAACATTAACAATCTTAATATCTTAACTACCAGCAGAAGTATATTTAGATATTCCTATCTTAAATGATAATAAGGCTGGTATTACATAAAGTAAAACAATTATTGGACAAAAAGCATAAAATACGTTATTATTTTTATCTAAAAAATATAATAGAGGATAATAATTAACAAGAGAGTAAGGTATTATAAAAGTAAAAAACATAAGAACGCCTTTTTTAAAGATTCCCATGGGATATTGTGCTATATGTTTACCACCATCAGTAAATAAATTTCTAACTTCTAAACCTTGTACTGTTATGAAACAGTATGAAGCCATAAGTAAGAAGACAGAAAAGAATACAATAATTGATGCGATACACATAAGTATTAATGAAATAACTTTAATGATATTCCATTTTATATCTAAATTAGATAAAGCAATTATAAATATAATAATAGACTGAAATACTCTTGAAAACTTAACAAAATCAAATTTACTACATAATACTTGTAATAAAATATTTTGTGGTCTTAAAAGTAATCTATCAAAACTACCATCAATTATTAATTTATCAAAAGAATCAATACCACGAGCAAATAATTCATTCATAGAGAACCCAAACTGTATAATAGAAAAAGTAAGTAATACTTCATACATTGTGAATCCTTTAATATTATCAAATTTATTAAATAAAGCTATTATTATAAAATAATATGTAAAATAAACTAAGAATTGAGAAAAGAAACCAATTATAAATGATGTTTTATATTCTAAAGTACTTTTAAGATGCATTTTTAATGATTCAATATATAGTTTCATATTAACCACCTTGTACACTAGCACATTTTAGTGCTTTTTTAGATAATATGTATCCAACTGATATTAGAACTATACACCATAATATACCTATACCAAAGTTTTTAATAAAGTATGTGTATCCATAATTATATGTATTAAATGGAGTATCACATAAAAACTTAAATGGGAGAATATTTGCGATATTTCTTAACCAATTAGGAAAGAATGCTAAAGGTACAGTTCCACCTGCGAATATTTCACCAAAAACCATTAAAAATGTTATGATACCTTTTTCATCTAAAGTAAAGAATACAATTAAATGAATTATCATTGTTACAGATACAACAATAATACTAGAAATAAATAATGAAATAATAAATAATATAATGTTTAAAAAACTACTCGGTAAAGTTAAATTATATGGACTAGGTAAGAAATATGATATTAATAAAACAGGTAAAAATCTAAGAGTAACATTAGCAATTCTTGTTCCATATATTGTAAAAAACCATTTGAAATAGAAGTTTACAGGTCTACAAAGTTCATATGCTACATTACCATTTTTAATCATAGAAAGTAAATCATCATTTCTCATCCATATATATGTTAATGCAAAGAATGCTTGATTAAGCCATAAATAATTTACTAAATATTTCATATCCATTGGAACATTTACTGTATTATTAGATTCATAAAATGCAACATAAACCATAATAAATACAACTCCAAAGAATAATTGAGTAGAGATACCAGCTAAAGCAGCGGTTCTATATTGTAAAGCACTTATAAACTTAATCCTAAATAATGATAAATATGTTTTAAATTTCATATTCCTTATACATACGAACTATTATATTATCAATATTTTCACTATTAATTTCAATATCATTAATATTTACTTTAGAAGATAAGTAACTTAAGAAACTAGATACACTTATCATACTAACATCAATCATAAAATTATAATAATTATCAACTTTTTCATAAGAAATAATACCATTCTTTTTACATGACTTAATCTTATCATTTGTTTTAACACTTATCTTTTTAATATGACCATATTTGTTTTTTAAATGATTAAGAGTTCCATCATAAAGTATTTGTCCTTTTCCAATTAGTATAATTCTTTTAGCAAGTGCTTCGATATCACTCATATCGTGCGTTGTTAATATTACTGTAGTTTTCTTTTCCTTATTTAGTTTCTTGATAAAGTCTCTTACTATTTCTTTAGATACAGCATCTAATCCTATAGTAGGCTCATCTAAAAATAATATGGATGGATTATGAATTAATGAAGCAGCAATTTCACAGCGCATCCTTTGACCTAAACTAAGTTGTCTTACTGGAATTCCCATAATATCTTTAATGTTAAGTAGGGTAGTAAGTTCTTCCTTATTCTTTTGAAATTCTTCATCACTTATATTATAAATATCTTTAAGTAAATCGAATGTATCTTCTGCTGGTATATCCCACCATAATTGACTTCTTTGACCAAAGACAACTCCAATATCTTTAACATATTTTTGTCTATCTTTGTATGGAACAAGTCCATTAATAGTACATTTACCACTATCAGGAACTAATATTCCACTAAGTATTTTAATAGTAGTACTTTTACCAGCACCGTTAGGTCCAATGTAACCAACAATTTCACCTTTTTCAATTTGAAATGATATATCTTTAACGGCTTCAACATAGATATAATTTCTCTTGAAAAATGATTTTAAAGTTGCTTTTAGACCACTTCTTCTTTTAGCAACCTTAAAAGTTTTACTTATGTCTTGAACATTGATGAATGACATTTTATTTTTCACTTCCTTTCTTACGCAAAAAAACACACATTTCTTTTAAATGTGTAAAATAACGAGTATAAAAATTTGAGTACACAAAAACGCATGTAATTTCACAAATGTCAACAACAATATAACATACAAAATATATAAAATCAATACAAAATTATAAATTAAATATAAAAGGCAATAATTCAAGAGTAATAAATGGTATCATATATAATAAAAATACAATAAGAAGTGAATATTTATATGATTTAAATTTTTGATTATCGGCATAATTTCCACAAACGCAAAATGCAACAAAAAGAGTAATAATACATGCCCAGGTAATAATGTTAACAATATAACCATTATTGTCAGTTAAAGCAGGACTACCAAATATTTTTAAAAGATTATGTATTATCATTACACCAGTACCATATATTTGACCTAATATAAAAAAAATATTATTTTTTTCTTTAATTAGTAAAGAATAAGCAAATCCCTCTAAAAACCATATTAGAAATATTAAATAATATCCCATATTTCCAATCCTAAATTCGCCAATTATCAAATTAAATATACCTTTTATTAACAATATAATAAACATTACAATAATACATATATCAACTTTAGTAATTTCCTTATCATGAATTTCATGAAATAAACTAGATTTTAATAAATATACATTTCCAATAGAGAATGTTATAACAATTAAAAACCAATATAGATCGATTTCAGTGTTTAATATAAACGCAATTAATGAAATTATATATATGATAGCTGTATATATTTTTGTTTTAGAAAAAGTAAACTTATTGTTATCAAGTTTATTTGTTTTTTTATTTTCTAATTCTTCTAATCTAATTACAGACATCTGCATATTATTAAGCATAATATTATGACTTTTTTCATTAGTATCATATATATCTTTAAGATATTTTATTTTATTATCAAATTCTTTATTTTCCATAACTTAACTCCTATATCATATTTATAAACATTATCATTAATCTAAGTAAAAAGATAGGTAATATATATAAAAATAAGATTGTCATATAATTAGTGCTATTAATTTTATACTTATCATTTTTATTATATATATAAGTAATTATAAATATAACCACAGTAGTTATTATAGTAATTATAGAAAATGTTTTTATTAAACCACCATATATAATATTATCAAATTGTAGTAAATTACCAACTTCCATATATCCATATAAAGATATAACTATACAAATACAAGATATAAAAATACCAGTTTCAGTGTCTCTAAGTCCAAATAATATTCCTATATAAAAAACAATATAGAACATCATAAAAACAACAAAATCATCAAAGACATAACTACTTCCTTTAGAACTATTAGTTGTTATTAAAAATATTATGACTGATATTATAAAAAATACTACATTAATGATTTTTGAATTAAAGCAATTATCCATTTTATTAACAATAATGTTTAATTCATCCATAGTTTCTTTAGGATTCTTATCATAATGTTTCTTTAACTGAACAGCAAGTTCATTAAATAATTTATCATCTTTATTTTTCTTCTTCATTATATAACCTCACTACAAATTAAATATAAATGGTAAAAATTCAATAACTAAAAATGGAATCATATATAATAAAAATATAATGAGAATTGAATATTTATATGATTTAAATTTCTCATTTGTACAATAAATTCTACTTGCAACACAAGCAATTATAAACAAAATAGCACATATATAAATAGTAGTTAAAGCACCATTTCCAGCATTATCACTCATAACAGGACTTTTAAATATATTTATAAGTCTTGGCCCAATCATTGATCCCATACCAGCTATAGCGAAAAGATATAGCATAGCAAAATATTCCTTTTCTGTTTTAAATAAGCAAGCGTAACTAAGAAAAAACCAAACAAGCCCCAAAAAATATGTATCAGATTTAAAATCGTTCCAAAATAAATTAAGTATACCAACTATTATTAATATAATAAGTACAACTAGATCATATTTTTCATCTTTAGTAGGCTCGACAATCTCTCTTTTCTTTTTAACATTACCATTCTTAAGTTTATTTAATTTAATTATAGACTTATGCATATTATTAAGAACCATCTGATGACCATTAGTATTATATAATTTTTCAAGTTCATTAATTTTATTATTAAATTCTTTATCTTTCATTTAAACTCCTATAACATATTTATTATTACACTTAATACTCTAAATAGAATAATAGGTATAATATATGAAAATAATATTATTATGAAATTATTCTTATTTAATTTAAATTTATCATTTAAATTATATATACATGTAATTATGGTTAATACTATGATAGATACTAAAGCAATAATAAGTAGTATTGTAATTAAATTACTGTATAAATAATTATCCATAAGAGGATAGTTAAATAATTTAATAGGTATCATCATATAAAATCCTATTAAAAGAAGTGTAATTAAGAAGAAAATTCCACTATTTTTATTTCTAAGTCCCATTAAAATACCAACATATATAAAGACACTTGAAAACATATAAAGAATAAAATCACTTTCTAAAGAATCTAAACTTTTATAATAATTAGAAGTAACTAAAAATATAATAAAAACAATAATGAAGAAAAATAAACTGATTTTACGTAATTTAGAAGTAATCTCTATATTGTTAGTAAGAATATCTAATTCATTCATAGTTTCTTTAGGTCTTTCATTATAATATTCTTTAAATTGTACTACAAATTCATCAAATAATCTTTTATCCATTTTATCTTTATTATTCATAACACCCTCTTTATTCTATATAAATTATATCATGTTTATGTTATAATACCAATAGAGGTTAGTATGAAAATAAAATGTAATAAGAAAGAATTTAAATTAGAAATATTTATTATTGTATTATCTATTGTATCAATATTAATACATTTATATAAGATTATATTTATGCATGATAAATTAAATACTGAATTAATAATTACTTTAGTATTTTTGATTTTAGTAATAGTAGCAATAATATTTTTATTGAATAGAATCTATATTAAAGTTAATAGAGGTAAATTATATGTTTCCTCTTTAGATTTAGTAAATAAAAGGATATTAAAAGATAGTATAAATATAAAAGATATAGAAAAGTATGGATTTTCAACTGATTTAAAATTAAATTATAATAAATATGATATAGTACTTCAAAGTAAAAATAAGAAGTTAATAATACCAGTAAATCAATTTAAAAATAAAGATATATTAAGGTTATTAGAGTTAATAGAAGATAAGACTAATATAAAGCCAACTGGTCTTGCTAAATATTTAAGAGAGTCAAAAAAATAATGAAAACGAATGTAATGAGAATACTTGATCAAAAGAAGATAAGATATGTTATTCATACTTATCAGAATGCTGTTAGTGGTATAGAAGTAGCAGATACTTTAAATGAAAGTTATGATAAAGTTTTTAAGACATTAGTTACTGTATCTAATACAAATAATCATTATGTTTTTGTTGTGCCTGTTAATAAGGAATTAGATTTAAAAAAAGCAGCTAAAGTAGTTAATGAAAAGAGTATAGATATGTTAAAGTCAGCACTTCTGCTTCCACTTACAGGATATATTCATGGAGGATGTTCACCAGTTGGAATGAAAAAACAATTTAGGACTATTGTTGATAAATCCGCTTCAAATAAAGATAGAATATTTGTTAGTGGTGGTAAAATAGGTTATCAAATTGAAATAGAATTAAGTGAACTTAAAAAAGTTGTTGATTTTGAATTTGAAGATATAACTAAAGATAATTGATTATGTTTTTTACTTGTATTTGTAATGTAATATTGTTATAATTATAGTATGAATAGAGTAGTTAATTTCTTACAAAAATATTTTGCTGTTATTTCAGTACTTATAGGAATAAGTATTCTTTTAAGTGTTACTTTTTCTAGTTATATCGTTACATCAAACAATCATAAAGCAGCAGAAATGTATATTGGTACTTTAAAATACTCAATGACTATTGATGTAACAACTACTAACACTTTATCAGTACCAGTAGGTGAAACAATAGTAGATGTAACTATCACAAATGAAAACCCAATAGATACATACTATAAACTTATATATCAAAATAATTCAAATGTATCAATAAAATATTATGAATCAACAAAAGATACAAATGATAATGTAACAAATTATAGTTCACCTAATAGTAAAATAACTTTATATAATATAAATACAATTAAATTAAAGATAACAAATAGCAGTACTTCATCACAAAAAGTAACATTCAAAATAGTAGGGGGTTTCGCAACGAATACATTAAATGATGTAATAGTACCAAGCGGTTATACAACAATAAATACTATTGAAACACCAAGTACAAATACATATTTTTGTAAGACAAATGATATATATTATACTAACGGACAATACACTTATGCTTATAAACAAGAAGGAACATACGATAGTTCAAGAATTGCATGGTGTGATATAAATAATGATGGCTGGGGAGTACAACTTACTGATAAAACAAGTACAGATGCAGTAACAAGTAAAATATGTACATATATCAATAATAAACCAATAACTTCAATGGCATATATGTTTTTTCAAAGTCAGACGACAACCATTGATATGAGCAATTTCAACACTTCTAATGTAACAAATATGGTTGATATGTTTTATGGTAGTCAAGCTACAGCATTAGATTTAAGCCATTTTGATACATCTAAAGTAACGAGTATGGCATATATGTTTTTAGGTAGTCAAGCCACAACCATAGATGTAAGCAGCTTTGATACATCAAAAGTAACAAATATGACTAATATGTTTGATGGTAGTCAAGCCACAACCTTAGATGTAAGTAATTTTGATACATCAAATGTTACAAATATGATTAGTATGTTTTCTTATAGTAAAGCTTCAGTAATAAATTTGAGTAATTTTAATACCAGTAGTGTTACAGATATGTCATATATGTTTCAAAATAGTCAAGCTACAACCTTAGATTTAAGTAACTTTGATACTTCAAACGTAACAAATATGAATTACATGTTTCAAAATTCAACTAAGTTAACAACAATATATGTAAGTGATAAGTTTAATACTGATAATGTTACAACTAGCACTAATATGTTTCTTAGTAGCACTAAACTAATGGGTGGAGCAGGAACAAAATATAATAGTTCTTATGT
>ULOC01045818.1_pt1 | contig 34438 bp, 29 predicted proteins | sample 1952181 | NCBI WGS metagenome assembly ULOC01 (sample SAMEA4835592, study PRJEB28245) | human gut metagenome | biome: gut microbiome; material: fecal sample | place: Denmark | collected 2008
CTTCAGATATAATGTCGAAACCATTACATCCCCATGTACATAACTATTATAATATATATTGTATATAAATTCAAGAAAAAACATAGCAAAATAGTAAAAAAATGACATATCAATTTTGTCGAAAAGGGTTGAAAAAAATCCATAACAATGATATAGTAAAAAAAGCAAAAAAAGCAAAAAAAGCAAAAAAAGCAAAAAAAAATTATTAGATAGGGGAAAATCAAATGAACATAGAGTTTGCAAATGAAAATGCAATCAAAAATGTTTCAAAAATGGAATTAATAAAAACCAAAGAATCAACAGAGAAAAAAATATATATAAAAGTAAAAAGGATATTAGATTGTATATTAGCAACAATAGCGTTAATAATATTATCACCAATATATTTAATAATAGCAATAGCAGTGAAAATCGATTCAAAAGGACCAATATTTTTTGGTCATACAAGAATAGGTAAAAATGGTAAAATAATAAAAATATATAAATATAGAACAATGGTTACAAATGCAGAAGAATTAATAAAACAATTTACTCCAGAACAAATGAAAGAATATAAAGAAAACTTTAAATTAGAAAACGATCCAAGAATAACAAAAGTTGGAAAATTTCTGAGAAAAACAAGCTTAGATGAACTACCACAATTATTGAATATTATTCAAGGAGATTTAGCATTAATAGGACCAAGACCAGTAGTAAAAAAAGAACTTGAAAAGTATGGAAAAAATGCAGGAAAGTTTTTAAGTGTTACACCAGGACTTACAGGAAATTGGGCAGCAAGTGGTAGAAGCAATACAACATATGAAGAACGTATGAAAATGGAATTGTGGTATGTTGATAATATATCATTTATAACAGATGTAAAAATTTTCTTTAAAACAATAATAGCTGTAATAAAAAAAGAAGGGGCAAAATAAGAAACAAATTGTGTCAATAGGTAACAAATAGAATGGAAAATACAAATAAAACAATGCAAAAATTGCATAATAAAGAATTAGTAGAATTAACAGAAAATGATATAAAGAAAATACAAAAAGTAATATTAGAAATAATAGAAGACTTAGATAGGATTTTTAAAGAAAACGGTATAAGGTATTATTTAGGTGGGGGAAGTGCATTAGGGTCTATAAGACATCAAGGTTTTATTCCATGGGATGAAGATATGGATATAAATATGCCTAGAAAAGACTGTGAAAAGTTAGTAGAATTATTTAAAAATAATGAAGAAATAAATAGAAAATATTATTTATGTGAAAATTCATATGATAATGAATTTGATGTAAATTATTTAAGAATAAAATTAAAAGGAACATCATTTAAAGAATATTTATATAAAGATTATAGTAAAGATGGAATATTTATAGATATTTTCCCAGTAGAAAATATGTTTAATAATGCAATATTACGAAAATTACATGGGATATTAGTAACAATGAATCTATTTATATGTTCAACAGTAAGAATATCTAAGAAGAAGGAAAAATACTTAAGTTTCATGGGTGATTCCAAATATACAAAAACGATAAAAACAAAATCATTTATAGGAAAGTTATTTTCATTTTTCTCTTTAAATAGATGGTTAAGAATTTCAAAAAAAATAATGTCATTATGTAAAAATGAAAACTCAAAATATATATCAGTACCAACTGGAAAAAGACATTTCTTTGGAGAAATGTATGAAAGAGAAGATATATTTCCAGTAAAATATAAGAAATTTGAAAATATAGAACTACCAGTTGCAAATAAAAATGAAAAATATATGTCAAAAATGTTTGGAGATTATATGAAAATTCCAAAGCCAGAAGATAGAGAAAAACATTTTATTTGTGAATGGAATATTGGAGAAAAAGGGGAAAAAGAATAATTATGAATAAAATATTGACTATATCAATTGCTGCATATAATGTGGAGAATTTTATAAAAAAAGCAGTAGATTCATTATTAGAAATTAATAATGCTAAAGATATCGAAATATTGGTTGAAGATGATGGTGGAACAGACAATACAGCTAATATAGTAAAAGAATATGAAGAAAAATATCCTGATATAGTAAAATTAATACATAAAGAAAATGGAGGATATGGTTCAACAATAAATAAAAGCATAGAATTGGCACAAGGAAAATATTTTAAACAATTAGATGGAGATGATTGGTATGATTCTAAGAATTTTCAAAATTTTATAGAAATATTAAAGAAAACAGATGTAGATGTTGTATATACTCCATACTTAAAATACTTTGAAAAAGATGGATCAACAATGATTAGAGATTGGTTTGACACAGATATAAATGGTGAATATAAAATAAACGAAATTATTCCAAAAGCAAATCATGAATTAAATATGCACGCAATGAGTTTTAAAACGGAAATATTAAAGAATAATAATATAAAATTACTTGAAAAATGTTTTTATACAGATACAGAATATGCAATGTATCCAATGATATATTCTAAAACAATATATATTTCACATGAATATATATATGTATATAGAGTTGGAAGAGATGAACAAAGTATGAGTGCAAAAGGAAGAGTAAAACATTATAATGATCATATAAAAGTATCAAAAAAACTAAATGATTTTGTAAAAGAAAATTGTAATAATCTTGAAGAAAATATAAAAAAATATATAGTAGAATATACAAGTTTAATGTCTAGTGCAACAATTGCGAATTATATTATGTTATTACCATGTAACAAGGAAAATTTAAAATTAATAAAAGAATTTGAAAAATATATATTAGAAGAAAAAACAGATGTATATAAAACAATGAAAGAAAAAAGTAAAGTAATTAAAACATTAAGAAATACAGATTATTTAGCATATAAACTTCTTGCATATATGAAAAAGAAACAATTTAATAAGTAAAAGTTAGAAAGGACTTCAATAAAATATGAATATAGCAGTAATATTTGCTGGCGGAGTAGGAAAAAGAATGAAAACAAGTGGAACACCAAAACAATTTCTAGAAATAGATGATGTTCCAATAATTATACATACATTAAATATATTTGAAAATTCACCAAGTATAGATTCAATTGTAATAGCCTGCGTTGCAACACATATAGATTATTTAAAAAAATTAGTAAAAAAATATGAAATCTCAAAAGTGAAGTCTATAGTTGAAGGTGGAAAAACAGGACAAGAATCAATTATAAATGCATTAAAAGAAGCAGAAAAAATAAAAACAACTGAAGAAGATATTGTTTTAATACATGATGGTGTTAGACCAATAATTGATGAAGAATTAATAGAAGCAAATATTAAAAATGCAAAAAAATATGGAACATCAATTAGTTGTTTAAAACAAAGAGAAACAACAATTATTTCCAAATCACATAGTGAAATAGAAGAAATAACTAAAAGAGATGATACATATGTTGCAAGAGCTCCTCAAACATTTTTCTTAAATGATATATTAGAGGCTGAGAATAAATCAATAGAGAATAATGATTTGGACTGTATAGATTCTTGTAGTGTAATGATAAAATATGGAAAGCATAAAATGCCACATATAACAGAATGCTCAAATGATAACATAAAAATAACTACACCTGAAGATTATTATATAGCACAAGCTTTAATAAAGCAAAGAAAAAATAAAGAAGTGTGGGGGGAATAATATGAATTCAGTCTTACAAGAAGATTTGGAGGAAATAGTAAATTCAAATATTATTGATTGGAAGAATTTAAAAGATAAATCAATTTTTATAACAGGAGCAACTGGTTTAATAGGTTCAATTTTAGTAAAAGCACTTTTGATAAAAAATAAAAAAGAAAATTTAAATGTAAAATTATTTTTATTAGTCAGAAATGAAGAAGAAGCAAGCAAATTATTTCAAAATGAGGGGAATATTCATTATATTATTTCAAGTGTAGAAAATTATGAACCACAAGATTTAAAAATAGATTATATTATACATGGTGCATCACCAACAAAATCTAAATTTTTTATTGAAAAGCCAGTTGAAACAATGGATATTTCGATAATAGGAACTAAAAAAATTTTAGAACAAGCCAAAAAAAGTAATGTAAAATCTATGGTATATTTATCATCAATGGAAATGTATGGAACAATGAAATCAGAAGATGTTAAAGAAACAGATTTAGGATATATTAACCAATTAGAAGTAAGAAGTTCTTATTCAGAAGGAAAAAGGGTAAGCGAATTATATTGCTATAGCTATTTTTCAGAATATGATGTACCAATAAAGATTGCAAGAATTGCCCAAACTTTTGGAGCAGGAATATCAAAAAGAGAAAATAGAGTATATAAAATATTTGCAGATGCAATCATAAATGGAGAAGATATTGTACTAAAATCAACAGGTTCAACAATAATTAATTTTAGTTATACAACAGATACAATTATAGGAATATTAACTATCTTACTAAATGGTAAAAATGGAGAAGCATATAATTTAGTTGCTGATAAAACGAACATGACTATTTTGGAAAGTGCAAAATGGCTAGTAAAAGAATTTAAAAATGGAAAAAGTAAAGTTGTAATTGATATTCCAAAAGAAAATGCAGGATTTGCACCAGATAATAAAATGATTTTAAATAATGATAAGATAAAAAGTATTGGATGGAAACCAAAACATACTTTAAAAGATGGGTATAATAGATTAATAAAATATATGTTAGAAGAAAAAATGAATGATAAATGAAATTGGAAAGGAATAATATGAATCATAAAGATAGCAATAAAAAAGATATTATAAATAATATAACATATATAATTTTTGGAATATATATGATGACATTAATTATGGATAACATAGCAAGTGTTATGACTAATAATATTTTAGAAACGAGTATAAAATTAATTAGATTCTCAATATATGCTATATTTATATTTAGAATATTGTATGACTGGAAAAATGGGGAAAAGATAACAATTCCAATGATTATTATGGGAATTGTTTCAATATTAATATTTATATGTTCGAAAAACATAGATATTTTAATATTATTTATAGTAATTGTAGCAATGAGAAAATTTGAAATTGAAAAATTAGTAAATATTGCATTTTATGTTTTCTCGACTGTATTTTTGATAACAGTAAATTTAGCTTTATTAAAAATAATACCAGATTGGACATATATAAGAAATGAAAATGGATTTATTAGACATTCTCTTGGATTTTATTATCCAACAATAACAATTGGCTTATATTTATCTATAATTTTAATGTATTTTTATATAAGAAAAAATAAATGCTCTTATTTAGAGCTATTAGTATTAGAAACAATTAATATATTTTTATATAGTTATACAGATGGAAGACTAAGCTTTATACTTGTAACATTGATATTAGTAGTTATGGCATTAAGTAAAATAAAAATATTAAAAAAAGCATTTATGTCAGAAGTTACTCAAAAAGTGTTTAAAAAATTTTTGTATATACTTCCTATAATATTATTTATAGTAACAATTTTAATAACAGTATTGTATATTAATAAAACAAATTTAGGATTAAAACTTGATACAATACTTAGTGGAAGATTAAAATATACAAGTAAAGCATTTGAAAAATATCAGTTAACACCATTTGGTCAAAATATAAAATGGAATGGATGGGGTGGACATGGATATATAGAAGAAAATGATTTCTTAGGTTCAGAATATAATTTTGTAGATATATCATATGCAAGAATCATATTTGATTATGGTATAATTACAACAGCATTAATACTATATATGTATACAAAAGTATTAATTGAAAATTATAATAAAAAGAATTATTGGATGTGTCTTACATTAATATTTGTATTAATATGGTCATTTGTTGAACCATATATTGTATATATTGGAAAAAACATATTTGTTTTAACATTTGGAATAATAATAAATAATGGAATAGAAGTAAAAGCATTAAACTACGAATATTTAAAAGGAAGAATAAAGAAAGAAAATGGCAAAAAAATCAATAACTAAAAATTATATATATAATCTAATTTATCAGGTTTTAGTACTAATTTTACCATTAGTTACAACACCATATATATCAAGAGTTTTAGGAGCTGAAAATATAGGAATATATAGCTATACATTATCAATAGTTACATATTTTATATTATTTGGCTCACTAGGAGTAGCTTTATATGGACAAAGAGAAATAGCATATTATCAAAAAGACAAGAAAAAATATTCAATCATATTTTGGGAAATAGTAATATTAAGAGCAATAACGATGACAATATCACTAATATTATTTTATCTTATATTTGTAAATGGAAATCAATATCAAATATATTATAAAATATTAATATTAGAACTAATAGGAAATTGTATAGATATAAGTTGGTTTTTTCAAGGGCTTGAAGAATTCAAAAAAACAGTCATAAGAAATATGATTATAAAATTAATAAGTGTAATATCAATATTTACATTTGTAAAAAGTCAAAATGATTTGAAAATATATTTCTGGATATACGTATTATCAACATCAATAGGGAATGCTTCATTATGGCTATATTTACCTAAATTTTTAACAAAAGTAAAAATTAAAGAATTACATTTATTTAGACATTTGAAGCCAACACTAGGAATATTTATACCTCAAATTGCAGTACAAGTTTATACAGTATTAGATAGAACAATGATAGGAACAATTATTTCAGATAAATCTGAAGTTGGTTTTTATGACCAAAGCCAAAAAATAATAAAATTATTAATGACAATAATAACATCATTAGGAACAGTAATGTTACCAAGAATAGCAAATACATTTGCAAGTGGAGAAAAAGAAAAAATAAATAATTATATGAAAAGATCATTTAATATGGTATTTTTATTAGCATTTCCAATGATATTTGGAATAATATCTGTATCAAAAGCATTTGTTCCAATATTCTTTGGAGAGGGATATGATAAAGTTGCAATATTAATGAATGTAATAAGCCCAATAATATTATTTATAGGTTTAAGTAATGTTACAGGAACACAATATTTATTGCCAACAAAAAGGCAAAAAGAATATACAATTTCTGTAATTATTGGAGCAATTACAAATTTTATAATGAATGCATGTTTAATATGGAAATTTGGAGCAATAGGAGCATCTATTGGAACTGTAATTGCAGAATTTACAGTTACAGCAGTTCAATTATATTTTGTAAGAAATGATTTTGATTTTAAACAAATAATTAAAATTAGTAAAAATTATGTAGTTTCAAGTATAGCAATGTTTATTGTTTGTATTATAATAGGAAATGTAGTAAAGACTAATATGATTTCAATAATTATTCAAGTTATATTTGGAGTTGGAATATATGGAGTGTGTTTACTTGCATTGAAAGATGAATTTGTTAATAGTATAATAAAAAAAGTAATACATAAAAAATAATAGAAGAAAGTTGGTAAAAATATGAAATATGATTATTTAGTAGTAGGTTCAGGATTATTTGGAGCAATATTTGCAAATGAAGCAAATAAAAAAGGAAAGAAATGTTTAGTAATAGATAAAAGACCAAATGTAGGAGGAAATATTTATACAGAAAACATAGATGGAATAAATGTACACAAATATGGAGCACATATATTCCATACAAGCAATAAAGAAATATGGGAATACATAAATCAATTTGCAGAATTTAATAGATATACAAACTCACCAGTAGCAAGATATAAAAATGAATTATATAATATGCCATTTAATATGAATACATTTAATAAATTATGGGGAGTAGTAACACCTGAACAAGCAAAAGCTAAAATAGAAGAAGAGAAAAAAGAAGCAGGAATAAAAGAACCAAAAAATCTTGAAGAACAAGCAATAAGTCTAGTAGGAAAAACAATATATGAAAAACTAGTAAAAGGATATACAGAAAAGCAATGGGGAAAAAGAGCAACAGAATTACCAAGTTTCATAATAAAAAGATTGCCAGTAAGATTTATATATGACAATAATTATTTTAATGACATATATCAAGGAATCCCAATGGGAGGATATACACCAATAATAGAAAAAATGTTAGAAGGAATAGAAGTAAGATTAAATTGTGATTTCTTTGAAAATAAAGAAGAGTTAGAAAAAATAGCAGATAAAATAATATTTACAGGACCAATAGATAAATATTATAATTATCAATTTGGAGAATTAGAATATAGAAGTTTAAGATTTGAAACAGAAGAATTAGAAGAAGAAAATTATCAAGGAAATGCAGTAGTAAATTATACAGAATATGAAATACCATATACAAGAATAATAGAACATAAACACTTTGAATATGGACCAAGTCTAGGAAAAATAGCAGAAGGAGAAACAGCAAGAAAAACAATAATAACAAGAGAATATCCAGATAAATGGGTACAAGGAAAAGAGCCATATTACACAATGAATGATGAAAAAAATACAAAATTATATGAAAAATATAAAGAATTAGCAGACAAAGATAAAAAAGTAATATTTGGAGGAAGATTAGGACAATATAAATATTTTGATATGGACAAAGTTATAGTAGAAGCATTAAAAATATCTAGTGAAGAATTACATTAATAAGAAAAGAGGTATGATAATATGGGAGCACACAGTCAAGAAAATAAAAAAGTAGGAGCTGGAAATGTATTTTTAAGAATATTACTTGTTTGGCTAATTGTTATAGTTGTAATTGCAGGAATATTAGCAGGAGTAGCAGCTTTTTATGTTGGTGACAAGCTTGGAAAAATTGAAGTAGAAGAAGTAGATGAAGGAGAAGTAGGAATTGCAGAAGAAACCAAAAAAGACTTAGCCGAATACAGAAATATTGCTATATTTGGAATTGATAGTAGAGCAGATAATTATAATAAAGGAAATAGAAGTGATTGTATTATAATAGCAAGTATCAATCAAAAAACAAAAGATATCAAACTAATATCTGTATATAGAGATACATATCTATTATTAGAAGAAAATGGAAAACAAGTATTAGATAAAGTTACACATGCATATGCATATGGAGGAGCACAAGGAGCAATGAAAGCTCTAAATACAAATTTAGACTTAAATATAACAGAATGTATAACAGTAAATTTCGATGCGGTAATAGCAGCTATTGATGCTATTGGAGGAGTGACAATAGACTTAGATGATGCTGAAGTAAAATATGCTAACAAATATATAACAGATTTAGCAAAAGAAACAAATAATAGAACAGAAGCAAATCTTATAAAAAACTCAGGAAAACAAACATTAACAGGAGCACAGGCATTAGCATATTCAAGAATAAGATATACTAGTGGTGGAGAACATAAAAGAACAGAAAGAATGAGAGTTGTAATTGAAGCAATGTTATCAAAAGCAAAAACATTAAGTGTAGGAAAATTAAATAATTTAATAGATACAATATTTCCAAAAGTAAAAACAACAAATTTAACATCTGGAGAAATAATATCATTAGTACCAAGTTTAGCATCATATAATATAACAGAGAGTGTTGGATGGCCATATAATTCAAAAGGAACACCAACAGGAATATATTATGGTGTACCAGTAACACTTGAAAGTAATGTATTACAATTACATCAAGAAGTATTTGGACAAGAAGACTATGTAGTAAATGACACAATAAAAGGTATAAGCAATCAAATAATCAAAAAAACAGGATATAAATAAAAAATGGGGAGAACTAAAGTGGAAGATATAAAAATAATTATAGCATCACATAAAAAATATAAAACAGCTGATGAAGAAATGTATATACCAATACAAGTTGGAGCAGAAGGAAAGGAAAAAATTGAAGGATATATTCAAGATAATACAGGAGAAAACATTTCTTTAAAAAATCCATATTTTTGTGAATTAACAGGACTTTATTGGGCTTGGAAAAACTTAGATGCAGATTATGTTGGATTAGTACATTATAGAAGATATTTTACAAATAAAAAGAAATTGCCAAAAACAGAAGATGAAAAATTTGAAATAGTTCTAACTGAAAAAGAATTAAGAGACAAATTAAAAAATGTAGATATAATTTTACCTAAAAAAAGAAATTATTATATAGAAAGTATATATTCTCATTATAAGCACACAATGTATGTAGAGCCACTTGATGAAACAAGAAAGATACTAGAAGAAAAGTATCCAGAGTACTTAGAAGAATTTGATAAAATATATAAAAAGACATCTGCACATTTATTCAATATGTTTGTAATGAAAAAAGAAATATTAAATGAATATTGTGAATGGTTATTTGACATATTATTTGAGCTAGAAAAAAGAATTGATCCAAGCCAATATGATAGTTTCCATGCAAGATATTTGGGAAGAATATCTGAACGTTTATTAGATGTTTGGATAGACAAAAATAATTTAAAATATGAAGAAGTAAAAATTATGGATATGCAAAAAATAAATTGGTTTAAAAAGGGAAAATCATTTTTAGTAGCTAAATTAACAGGAAAAAGATACACAAAGAGTTTTTGAAAAAAGAGGACCAAATGAAAAAAAATGGAAGAAAAGAGCTTATAAGTATAGTAATACCAGTATATAAAGTAGAGCTATATTTAGAAAAATGTATAGAAAGTATAATAAATCAAACATATAAAAATTTAGAAATTATAATAGTAGATGATGGGTCACCAGATAATTGTCCCCAAATTTGTGATGAATATTCTAAAAAAGATAAGAGAATAAAAGTAATTCACAAGGAAAATGGTGGCTTGTCAGATGCTAGAAATGCTGGAATTGATATTGCAACAGGAAAATATATAGCATTTGTTGATTCAGATGATTATGTATCTGATGACTATGTGGAATATATGTATAGATTAATAAAAAAATATAAAGCACAAATTGCAACATGTGAAACACAAGTTGTACACATAGAAAGTGATGAAGAAAATCAAGAACAATTTATAGAAAATATAGAAGTTTTAACAGCAAGAGACTTATTTTATAAGATCTTATTTGCTCAAAAAAGTGATGTGTCAGCATATTCAAAATTATATGAAACAGCTTTATTTAGAGATATTAGATATCCAAAAGGAGTTGTATATGAAGATACGGCTACAACATATAAGTTAATTGAAAAATGTGATAAAATTGCAACAGGAAACAAAAAATGTTATTTTTATTTTTCGAGACCAAATTCAATTTCGAAGATGTGTGGATTCAATAAAAATGAAATAGACTATATAAAAAACACAGATGAAATGTTAAAATATTTACAAAATAAATATCCAGATTTAGAGCAAGCAATAAATAGATTTGATTTATATGCGAATTTTAGAATATTAAGATTATTATTATTCACAACTCCAAGAGATAAGAAAAAAGAACAAGAAGTATTTAAAAAAATAAAGTCAAAAAGAATGGAAGTATTAAAATATAAAGATACTCCAAAAAGAGATAAAATAGCAATAATTTTATCATTTTTTGGTTTATCAATATTTAAATTTTCATGGTATATATATAGTAAAAAAACTAACAGAATAGTATAAAATAAAGGAGAAAATAAAAATGTACATATATATAATTACATTTTTAATTACAATATTATTGGTATGGCTAGCAGAAAATAAAGCAAAATCACGAAAAAATAAAATAATATTATTAATATTGGCAGTAGTTCCAATGTTTTTTATATCAGCTATTAGATATAATGTAGGAACAGATTATGAAAAGAGATATGTAGCAGATTATTATACATTATTAGAAGGAAAAAACGTAGGAAACCTTGAAATAGGGTTTAAGGCAATAGATTATCTATGCCTATTTTTTACAAAAGAACCATATTTATTATTTGTAATTACATCATTGATAATATTAGCAATTATATTTGAAGTAATATATAAGAAATCATCAAATAGAATATTAAGTATAATAGTATTTTTCTTAGGAGGATATTTCTTTGCAACATTAAATATCATAAGACAATATATTTCAGTAGCATTTATATTATTAGGATATCAATTTTTAATGAGTGAAAATAAAAAGAAAGCATATATAGGATTTGTAATATGTGCGATTTTGGCATTTTTTATGCATTCATCAAGTATAATATGTTTTATAATAATATTGTTAACAAAGAAAAATATAATGGATGCTAGATGGGTAATACCATTAAGTATATTAATATTAATTTTAAACAAAAATATTATGGTAATTTTGACACCGATAATAAAAAATACAAGATTTAATGTATATTTAACAGGAAAATTTACAACAGGAGAATTATCAATTCTACAAATTGTGGAAAATTTAATTATATATTTAGCAATGTATTTCAGCTATTATTTTGAAAAAAAACAAGGAAAAGAACTTGATAAGCAAGGAATAACTTTGCTTAATATTCAAGGTTTAGCATTATTACTTACTGTATCTGGGGTTATTCATACTTTATTTATAAGAATGGCAATATATTTTGTAGCATTCCAAATAATATCAATTCCGTACTTTTTCAGTATATTACAATTTAATACAATAACAGATAAGATAAATAAGAAATTAAAAAAGAATTTAAAAACTAAAACAGTAGAAATAATAATATATTCTGGTATTGTTTTAGGATTTAGTGCGATGTTTATATATACTAATATTCTAAATAATGATAATGAAGTACTACCATATAAAACAATATTTTCAATTCAAAAATAAATAGAAAAGGAACAGAAAATGGAGAAAAAAAGATATGCCAATATTGATTTGTTAAAAACAATAGCTATATTTATGGTGATTTGTTTGCATTCTCAAGTATTTAACACAGATTTTATAGGAAATCCAAAAATATCTTCATATGTACAATATGGAATAAGATTATTGTGTGAAGGTGTTGCTATATTTGTATTAGTTAATGGGTTTTTACTAATAAATAAAAAAGAATTTTGCTTAAAAAAACATTTGCAAAAAACATTAAAAATTTTTATGCTATTAATAATATGGTCTTTAATATTAACAATATCAATAAAAATTATATATAAAGAACCATTAAAAATCTCAGAAGTATTAAAAAATGTATTTGTTACAGATATTACAAATAAATATACAGGAGTATTGTGGTTTTTGCAAAATTTAATAATGTTATATTTAATATATCCAATATTAAAAACAGTACATGACAATGATAAGAAAATATATAACTATTTATTTATATTATTATTGATTAGTACAAGTTTTATTAACATATTAGATTTAATATCACAATTAATAAATACTAAGTATAAATTTGAACCAATAAGATTGATTATGTCATATATAAGCAAATTTCAAGTTTTATATAATAGGAATTTTTTAGTATTTTTTATGTTAGGAGGATATTTGTTTGAAAATAAAGAAAAATTTGAAATGATTCAAATAAGAAAAAAATGGATATTAATAGGAAGTGGAACATGGTTAATATCATATTTGTTTGCAATTGTAATTTCAAATTTACAAAATAAAACATATTCTGAAACATTTAATTATGCAAGTGCATTTATGCCAGTAATACTTATAGGAATGTTTGCAATAACATATACATATCAAAATAGAGAAAAATGGTATGACAAATTAATTGAAAATATTTCAAAAAATTCATTAGGAATTTATTTAATACATATTATTGTAGTAAGAATATTAAATTTACTATTTGTAGGAAATGTGTCATTAGTATTAAGAGTAATAAAAGTTATTTTAGTATTTACTATAAGTTATATTTTAACATTAATAATAAAGAAAATTCCAAAATTAAATAAATTGATAGAATTATAAATGAAAGGGACAAATTATGAATAAAATTTCAATAATATTACCAACATATAATTCAGATAATGTTTTAGAAAAAGCAATAAAATCTGTTGAAAAACAAACATATGAGAATTGGGAATTAATAATAATTGAAAATGGAAAAAAAGGACAAGCTGAACAAATAGTCCAAAGTTTTAAAGACAAAAGAATAATATATATATATCAAGAACAGCCAAATGTAAGTAATGCTAGAAATGTAGGATTAGAAACAGCTACAGGAGAATATATAGCATTTATAGATTCAGATGATCAATATGAAATTGATTTTCTAGAAAAAATGCTTTCAAATTTGATAAAAAATGAAACACAATTAGTAACATGTGGATATAGAAGAGTATTTGAAAAAAATAAAATGTTAATAGAAAATAATGAAAAAATTCTAAATACAACAAATATAAAAGAATATTTAGAAACCACAAAAGAAAACTATTTATATAATGAACTTTGGAATAAAATGTATATTTCTGAAATTATTAAAGAACATAATATAAAATTTGATAAAAGTTATGAGCTTGGAGAAGATTTTTTATTTAATTTAGACTATACTAAATACATAAAAAAAGCTAGTTTTATAAATGAACCATTATATATATATACAGATGGTGAATATGGATTAAAATTAAGATATAGAGCAAATAAATTTGAAATAGAATATGGTTTAACAAAATATTTAGAAAAATTTTATATAGAAAAAAGATGGAATATGGACTATATTTATAATAGATATGCAAGAGTTTATTATAATCAAATAATAGACATATATAAAGAGAATAATCCTGCAACAGATCAAGAAAAAGACGAGCAATTGAAGAATATTGTGACAAATCCAAAATATAAAGAAAATTTAAACGAATTACAGAAGAAAGTAACAGATAAAAAAATGAAAATAGCCATAAAATATTTCTTCTTAAAAGGAAAAAATATGTCAAAATTATTTGTAAAATTAAACAATTTTAGAAAAAGGAATAAGTAATATGAAAATATATGTTGATGCATATTTTGCAAAAAATTTAGGAGATGATTTATTTGTTGACATATTAACAAACAGATATCAAAATCATAAATTTTTTGCTATATCAAAAGGTGAAAAAGGATATAACAAAGAAAATTTAAAAGTATATAATAATAAATATTTTTTCAAAATCTTAAAAAGATTTCAATTAGAAAAATGTTTAGCAAATAGATATGATGCAGTTGTAACAATTGGCGGAAGTATGTTTATGGAGAATAATGATAACAATAGAGATTTTTCATTAGGAAAAAATAAAAGATATTTATTAGGAGTAAATTTTGGACCATATAAAACAGAAAAATATTATCAAAATATTCATAATATGATGAGTAAATTAGAAGATGTATGTTTTAGAGATAAATACTCATATAATCTATTCAAAGATTTGCCAAATACGAGATGTGCATCAGATATAATATTTTCAATGGATACCTCAAAAGTAAAAATTACAAATAGAAAAAGAGCTATAATTTCTATAATTTCACCCAAAGACAAAATTGATGAAAAATATCAAGAATCATATGAAAATAAAATGATTGAATTAATCAAATTTCTAGATGGTAAAGGATATGAAATATGTTTAATGTCATTTTGCAAATTTGAAAATGATGAACAAGAAATTGAAAATATAATAAATAAGTTACCAAAAACTTACAGAGACAGAGTAGAAAGATATTGTTATAATGGAAATATAGAGCAAGCATTAAATGTTTTAGGTGATTGCCAATTAATTGTAGGAGGAAGATTTCATGCCAACATTTTAGGTTTAGTTTTAGGAAAAAGCATATTGCCAGTGTTATATAGTGATAAAACATTACATGTATTACAAGACATGGAAATAAATGTTCCAATAATAGATATTAGAAAATTAGATGAGTTTGATGTTAAATCATTAACAGATGAACAATTAAATACACATTTTGATGTTGAAAAACAAAAGAAAGATGCACAAAGACATTTTGAAAAACTAGACATTCTTTTAGGAGGAAAAGAAGATGAGTAAAGGCAAAGATTTAGCAAAGAACACAGCAATAGTATCTATAGGAAAAATATGTACACAATTAATAACATTTTTCTTATTACCAGTATATACAGCTGTATTAAGCAATGAAGAATATGGAGTAGTAGACTTATTAAATACATTAACAAGTCTATTATTACCAATAGTAACATTACAAATTGAACAAGGAATATTTAGATATTTAATTGATTGTAGAGAAAATAATGAAAAACAGATAAAATTAATAACAACAATAATAAGATTTATGATTATACAATCAATAGCTTGTATAGTCATTTTTTTATGTGTAAGCCCATTTATTCATAATGAATATAAATATTTTCTAATGGCAAATTTACTTATGGGAATCTTTTCGAGCTTATTATTACAAATATGTAGAGGACTTGGTGACAATGCAACATATGCTATTGGAAGTTTTATAACAGGAGCATTTACAGTTGTATTAAATGTAATATTTATAGTAGCATTTCGTTGGGGAGCTTATGGAATGCTTGGAGCAACAGCAATTTCTAACTTTATATGTGCAGTATACATATTTTTAAAAAGGAAAATTTATAAATACATAAAACCAAAACAATTTGATAAAACAATTTTAAAAGAAATAATAAAATATTCTGTTCCATTAATACCAAATATGATTTCATGGTGGATAGTAAGTGCATCTGATAGAACAATAATATCTGCAGTAATAGGAATAGCGCAAAATGGAATATATTCAGCAGCAAATAAATTTTCAGGGGTATTTACAACATTATACAGTGTATTTAATTTAACATGGACAGAATCAGCCTCAATAAACATAAATTCAGAAGATAGAGATGAATTCTTTAGTAAAATATTAGATTTTGTAATAAGGTTTTTTGGCTGTTTATGTCTTGGAACAATAGCTGTAATGCCATTTGTATTTAATATATTAATAAATGAAAAATTTGCAGAAGCATATTATCAAATACCAATTTTAATATTAGGATCTGTATTTAATATATTAGTTAGTTTTGTAGGTTCAATATATGTTGCAAAAAAATTAACAAAAGAGATAGCAAAAACATCTATAATTTCGGCAGTAATTAATATATTTGTTAATATTGCTTTAATAAAATCAATAGGCTTATATGCAGCTTCAATTTCTACAGTTATTGCATATGCTTTAATGTTTATTTATAGATGGATTGATGTGAAAAAATATGTAAAATTTAATGTTAATAAAATTTTAATGTTTGCTTTAATAATAATGTATGGTGTAACAATTTTTACATATTATTTGAAAAATTCTATGATTTCTGTAATTGTACTTGTAATTGTAGTAGTATTTGCAATTATTACAAATTTAAATAGTGTAAGTTATTTGAAACAAATTGTTAAAGATAAAATAAAAGAATAATTTTTAGTTTTATATATGTAAAAGTTATGATATAATATAGAAAATTTATATTGAGGTGAATATATGAAGATAAAAAATATAGCTATAGTAATAATTATTATAGTAATAATTTTGCAAATGTTTTCAGTACAAGCATTTGCAAACAATAATACATATAATCAAAAAATAATTAGTGCACAAAAAGTAAGAAACAATGGAATAAACAATTTTCCAGAAAGTTATCAAATATTATTAAATAAATTAGTAGAAAAAAATGGATATGTAAATTGGAAATTTAAAGCATTTTATACAGACATTGATTGGAATGAATTAGTAGAAAATGAAACAACACACATGAAAAACACAATATATAAAAGTAAATATTCAGCATATCCAGATAGTTGGTATTGCAGTTGTGGTCAAGAAGGAGACAAAAACTATTATTGTGCATCAAAAGATATAATAGAATATTATTTAGACCCAAGAAACTTTTTAACAAATATTACAATATTTCAATTTTTAGATTTATCAAACAGTTCCAATATATCTATAAGCCAAATTGAAAGCATTGTAAAAGGAACATACTTAGATGGAAAAACAGACACAGGAGTAAGATATGCACAAGCAATAAAAGATGCGTCAGAAGCATCTGGAGAAAGTGCATATAGTATAGTAATAAGAATATTCCAAGAACTTGGAAAAAAGAGTACAAAACCAATACAAATTTCTGGACAAGACCCAGATTATCCTAAGGTATATAATTTTTATAATTATGGTGCAAATGACGGAGATAATAATATAAAAAATGCATTAGCATATGCTCAAAGTAAAGGTTGGACAAATGAGTATAAAGCGATTGTAGAAGGTGCAAAATTAGCATCAACATCATATTTAAGAAGAGGACAAAATACAAAATATTTATATAAATTTGATGTAGTTGGAAGTACAAAGAATGATTTATATCAAATGCAATATATGACAAATGTAGAAGATCCAAATAGTCAAGCACAACAATTGCAAAAAGTATATTCAGAAAATGGATTATTAGATAATGAATTAACATTTATAATACCAATTTACAAAAATATGCCAACATATAAAAAATTACCATCAACACAAACAGGAAACTTATACTATGTAAGTTCAAATTACACAAATGTAGCATTAAGAAGTGAACCAAGTACAATAGCAGGACATAGAATAGAACCATTAAGAAAAGATACTATAATAAATGTTTTACAAACAGGAATTAATGGTTGGGCAAAAGTAGAAGTAAATGGAAAAAATGGATATATTTCAGAAGAATACATAACAAAAGTAAATACAAAAAAAGATACATATAAAGTACCAACAGATACAGATTTACCATTTGAAGATGTAGATAGTGATGAGTGGTATTATAATGCTATAAAATATGTATATGAGAAAAAAATAATGTCAGGGGTAAAAAATACAGAATTTTCACCTGAAACTACTGTAACTAGAGCTATGATAGTAACGATGCTACATAATATGGAAGGACAACCATATGTATCAGGAACAAGTAAATTTTCAGATGTACAAGATACAAAAGAATGGTATTATGTAGCAATAAAATGGGCATCTGCAAACAATATTATAAGTGGATATTCGAATGGAAAATTTGGACCAAATGATCAGATAACAAGAGAACAATTAGCAGTAATACTAAATCAATATTGTATATATAAAGAAAAATATAAATCAGTAAAAGCAGATTATAGTAAATTTACTGATAGCAATAAAATAAGTGATTTTGCAAAATGGGGAATGAATTGGGCTGTTGGAAATAAAATTATAAATGGTTCAAATGGAAAGCTTAATCCACAAGGTACAGCAACTAGAGCAGAAGCGGCAGCAATGTTAAGTAACTATTGTAATATTTTAAAGTAAAAAACTTGACAAAAATAAAAAAGAAATATATTATAAAGTTGTCTAAAGATAAAAATAAAAAATAAAAGGAGAGATGATTATGAAGAAAAAAATTTTCTTAGGTAGTGTAATAATGCTACTATTGTTAATAGTATTAAATTTAAAAGTTAATGCTAATTCAGAAGATTTGGTTGAATTACCACAATTGAAAAAAATTGAAATAAAAAATGTAGACAAAGATTTACTTTTCAATGAAAAGTTGTATTTAGACCTTGAATTTTCAGGTAATGTTGATTTTGCAACAATATCTATAAAACAAAAAGAAAGTGAGAATGAGGAATTAATTGCTGTTCAAGATTTGAATTATAATCCATATGTTGAAGTAAACAAGTTGGAAAAATATGGTGAAGGAGAATATCAAATTACAGATGTCTTTTTAAACCCTGATAAAAGTGATAAGTATGTTCATTATAGTGCTTTGGATAATGACTCAACAGCACTTCATTTAGATAATTCAAAATTAGTGTTTAACTTAGAAAAAACAAGATTAGAATTAAAAAATATAGGCTTTAGAGGAAAAAATGTAGTAAGATTTGGAGAGAAAATATACTTAAATTTGGATATTTCAGAAAATGTTGAATATGTTTCTATGACTATAAGATGTGATGCAACAGGAGAAACTGTATACTTAGCTGTTAGAGATTTCAAAAATAATCCACATATTCAGCTCGATAATTCTTCTCAACAATATTCAGATGGTGCATATCATATTACAAGTGTTTGCTTAACATCATATAGCGCTGGTAATAAATCAGTAATCTATGATGTAGATAGAAAAAATGAAAATTATAAGCCATTAAGCCCAAATTTATTTTTTGAGTTAGGATTTACTTTTAAAGATGTAAAAAAGACTGATTGGCATTATGAAGCAGAAAAATATATGTATGATAGAAAATATATATCTGGATATAATGCAATAATATTTGCACCAAATGATATAATAACAAGAGGTATGGTTGTTACTATATTACATAACATTGAAGGTAATCCAAGGGTATCAGGAAAATGTAAATTCAGTGACGTTCAAAATGTAAATGAATATTATTATAATGCAGTAAATTGGGCAGCACAAAACAATATAATAAGTGGATATGAAAATGGAAAATTTGGACCAAATGATCAAATAACAAGAGAACAATTAGCAGTAATATTATGTAATTATTGTAGATATAAAGATAAATATATTAAAGTAAATGCAGATTATACAAAATTTTCAGATGCAAATATTATATCAAATTTTGCACAATTTAGCATGAATTGGGCTGTTGGATCAAATATTATTACAGGAGCTAATGGAAAGATAAAGCCAAGAGCAAAAGCTACAAGAGCAGAAGCAGCTTCTATGATTTATAAATATCTTTTAGCAACAAAAGATTTTTAAGTAGTATATAAAAGATTTTTCTAAATAAAAAGGTATGATAGGAAACTTTTTAAGTTTTCTATCATATTTTTTTTATATAGTAGGAAAGTTCTCCTTGTAGGAGAACTTTCTGTACTAGATAAATATGGCGAGTCTTAGATTTTCTTAAAATTTTTATTTGATAGAAAATCTTAGACTCGCTTTTTTACAGGAAAAATCTTCTTTTTCAACAAAAAATCCTGTTGTATATTGACAAAATCTTAATATAATATTAAAATTATATAGATAGGAACAGAGGAACAAAAATGAGAAAAAATAAGATTAGCAAAATAAATATATTAAGAGGAATATTAATAATATTATTACTTGCAACATTTGTACGAATATTCTGTTTTTCAAATCAAAATGGAACGCAATCAAGTGGAGTAAGTAGAAAAGTTACAGAAATAGTTACAAGTAATATCAAAAAAGTACAAAATATGTCTAAAAATGAGAAAGAAATCTTTTTAGAGCATATAGAAAAGATAATAAGAAAATTAGCACATTTTTCAATATATACAGTAGTAGGATTACTAATGATGTCACTTATGAGTACATATAAGTTAAAACAAAATAAAAGAATATGGACAAGTTTAATAGTTGGTGTATTGTATGCAAGTTCTGATGAAATACATCAATATTTTGTGCCAGGAAGGTCTGCTAGAGTTTTTGATGTTATGATTGACTCTGCAGGTGTTTGCCTTGGTATATGTATTGTGATTTTTGTATTATGGATTGCAAGAAAAGTGATGGAGAGAAAAAAGAAAGAGAATAAAGAAGTAACATCTGATAGAATGTAACAAAAGTATTACAATTTATATTTAAGGGGAAAATATAAATAATGGATGAAAAAGAAAAAGAAGCTGAAATAATAGTTTCTAATAATGAAACAGTATTAGTACAACCACAACAATATATCCCAGAAAAAACAGATAGTTTATTAATTGAAAAAATTTTAAAAAGATTAATAGATATTTTTGGGGGAATTGTTGGAACAATTGTATTAGTACCATTAACAATTGGAATAGCAATAGCAAATTTGATTTGTAAAGATAATGGTCCAATATTTTATAGTCAATATAGAATGGGAAAAAACGGAAAGCTATTTAAGATGTACAAATATCGTTCAATGGTTGTAGGAGCAGATGAAAAATTAAAAAAATATTTAGAAGAGAATGAAGAGGCTAGAAAAGAATATAAAAAATATAAAAAATTAAAACATGATCCAAGAGTAACAAAAGTTGGTGACTTTATAAGAAAAACAAGTTTAGATGAATTTCCACAGTTTATAAATGTATTAAAAGGAGATATGAGCTTAGTTGGACCAAGACCTTATCTTGAAAGAGAAAAAGAAGATATGAATGGTTATTATAAATACATAACAACTTTTAAACCAGGTCTTACAGGATTATGGCAAATAAGTGGAAGAAGCGATGTTGATTTTGCAACTAGAATTGATTTGGATATGCAATATTATTATAACCATAGTTTGAAGGGTGATATTAAGATATTGTTTAAGACTGCAATGAAGTTGGTTAAAAGAGAAGGAGCTTTGTAGAAAAATAAAAAGGGAGTCAAAAGTAAATGAAGATTGCAATGATTCGGACATAAAAGAATTCCTAGTAGAGAAGGTGGAGTAGAAATCGTTGTTGAAGAATTATCAACAAGATTAGTAAAACTAGGAAATCAAGTGGACGCATATAACAGAAAAGGAAAAAATGTTCAAGACAAAAATGCAGACAAAGATAAGAAAAAGTTAAAAGAATATAAAGGTGTAAAAATACTTACAATTCCAACAATAAATAAAAAAGGAATTGATGCATTTTTATATAGTTTTTTTGCAAGTGTAAGAGCTTTATTTGGACATTATGATGTTTTACATTACCATGCAGAAGGTTCATGTGCAATGCTTTGGATTCCACATTTATTTAAGAAAAAAATTGTAGTAACAATACATGGATTAGACTGGCAAAGATCAAAATGGGGTGGATTTGCTACAAAATATATAAAATTTGGAGAAAAATGTGCAGTAAAATATGCAGATGAAATAATTGTATTATCAGAAAATGTAAAAAAATATTTTAAAGAAACATATAATAGAGAAACAATTTTTGTTCCAAATGGAATAGATAAGCCAGTAATTAGACAAGCAAATATTATAAAAAATAAATATAATTTAAATAAAAATGATTATATTTTGTTTTTAGCAAGAATAGTACCAGAAAAAGGTTTAGATGATTTAATAGATGCATATATGCAAATTGAAACAGATAAAAAATTAGTAATAGCTGGTGGTGCAAGCCACACAAATGAATATTTAGAACATATAAAAGAAAAAGTAAAAGATAATAAAAACATAATAATGACAGGATTTGTACAAGGTGAAGAATTAGATGAATTATATAGTAATGCATATTTATATTGTTTACCAAGTCATATTGAAGGAATGCCAATATCATTATTAGAAGCTTTTAGTTATGGATGCAATGTTTTAATAAGTGATATTGATGAAAATGTACAAGTCGCTGAACAATATGCAACAAAATTCAAGATGGGAAATATTGATGATTTAGCAAAAAAATTAAAAGAATGTCTAGAAGACAAAAATAGATATGATTCAAAAGAAATTCAAGAGTTTATTTTAAATAAATATTCTTGGAATGATGTTGTAGAAAGAACAATGAAAATATATAAGGAAATAAAGAAATGAAAATTTTACTAGTAAATAAGTTTCACTATCTAAATGGTGGAAGCGAAAAATATTATTTTGAATTAGGAAAATTATTAAAAAAATATGGAAATGAAGTTGCTTATTTTTCGATGAAAGATGACAGAAATATTAAAACAGGAGATAAAGAATATTTTGTCGAAAAAATTGATTTAAATACAGGAAGTAAGCTAAAAGCATTAGATGTAATATATTCAAAAGAAAATTATAAAAAAATGCAAGAAGCAATAGATGATTTTAAACCAGATATAGTACATTTAAATAATTTTCAAAGACAATTATCAGAATCAATAGTTGAATGTTGTAGGAAAAATAAAATTCCAATGGTATTTACAGCACATGATGTACAAGCAATATGTCCAGCAATTAGTATGATGGATGGAGAAAAAAATATTTGTGAAAATTGTATGGGTGGAAAATACATGAATTGCTTTAAGAAAAAATGTGTAAAAAACTCAACACTAAAAAGTTTACTTGGAGCATATGAGGGAAGATATTATAGAAATAAGAAAGTGTATACAGAAAAAATAGGACATATAATAACACCATCAATATTTTACAAAAATAAATTTATAGAAGACGGAGTTAATGAAATTAGAATTGATGCAATTCATAATTTTATTAACTTAGAAGATTATAATTTACAAGTAGAAGATGAAGGATATTCATTATATTCCGGAAGACTTGCGAAGGAAAAAGGAATATTAAATTTAGTAGAAGCTTTTACAAATTTAGTAAAAAATAATAAAAATAATGATAAATTAGATAATATAAAACTTTATATTGCAGGAGATGGACCTGAAAGAGAAAATATAGAAAATAAAATAAGATCTAATAAATTAGAAAACAAAATTATTCTTTTGGGATATTTAAATCAAAAAGATTTGAGAGAATATACTAGAAAATGTAGATTTTTAGTAATACCATCAATTTGGTATGAAAATGGACCATATTCAGTTATTGAAACACAATCTATAGGAAAGGCTATAATAGGGGCTAATATTGGAGGAATTCCAGAAATGGTGTTAAATAATAAAAATGGTTTAACATATAAATATGATGATATAAATGAGCTTGAAGCTAAAATGAAAGAATTATTTGAAAACAAAGAGTTAGCAGATAAATTTGGAAAGTCTGCAAAAGAATTTGCTTTAAATGAATATAGTCCAAATGGATATTATGAAAAGATAGAAAAAATTTATAAGGAAAGTATAGATAATAATGAATGAAAATAAAAGAATTGTATGGGTAGACTATTTAAAAGCATTTACATGTTTGTTAGTTGTTATAGGTCACTTACTTCAATCGCTACAAAAAGCTGGGATACCTCAAAATTTGCAATTAACAAATTTTATTATATATTATATTTATTTATTTCATATGCCTCTTTTTATGTGTATAAGTGGATTTTTATATAGTAAAAAGAAATTAGGAGAAACATCTTTAAGTGGATATATAAAATTTGAAAAAAGAAAATTAATTGACTTGATGATACCATATTTTATATTTTATTTGCTTTATTTAGGAATTAATATCTTATTTGCTAAAGATGTTAATACTCCTAAAGGAAAAGAAGAACTTTTGGGAATATTAAATAATCCAATGTCACCATATTGGTTTTTATATGCGTTAATGGCTATATTTTTGATAACACCAGTATTAGAAAAAATATTTAAAGAAAATAAAAACAAAGTGCTCGTTTTTTATACTATCTTAAAAATAATATCAATGTTTTATCAACCAAATATTTATTTTATAAAATCAATAAGTGCATATGGAATATATTTTTATTTAGGATGCTTTATTAGTAATAAAAAAATAATAAGTAAAAGAGTGCAGTTTATTTTTATTTTATTACATTTAGTGATTGCAATAATAATATTTAAAGATTTAAATAATGTTAATAAGTATATATATCAGTTTATAACTTTATGTATGGCGATTTATGGAATAATTGTATATATAGAAATATTTAAAAATGTAGAAAAAAATAAGGTGTTAAGTACTTTTAAGTCATATACTTTTCAAATATTCTTATTACATACAATTTTTGCTGCTGGCATCAGAATAATATTATTGAAATTTAAAATTCAAAATTATTTTATACATTTTATAGTTGGAATATTAGCAAGTATATATTTACCAGTTTTTGTTTCAAATATTAGTGAAAAAATAAAATACACACAAATTTTATTTTTCCCAACAAGAACTATACAACAAATAAAAGAAAGGAAAATAAAAGTATGAAGGAAAAGAAATTAAATGGTACAGTAATTGTTACATATAGATGTAACGCAAGATGTACAATGTGTAATAGATATAAAGCACCATCAAGACCAGATGAAGAAATAAGCATAGAAACAATAAAAAAATTACCTAAAATGTATTTTACAAACATAACTGGTGGTGAACCTTTTATAAGAGAAGATTTACCTGAAATTGTAAGAGAATTATATAAAAAATCTGATAGAATTGTTATTTCAACAAATGGATTTTTTACAGATAGAATAATAAAATTATGTGAAGAATTTCCAAATGTAGGAATAAGAATATCAATTGAAGGTCTAGAGCAAACAAATAATGAAATTAGAGGGCTAAATGATGGATTTAATAGAGGATATTCAACATTAAAAAAATTAGTTGAAATGAAACATCCTGATGTTGGTTTTGGAATGACAGTTCAAGATAAAAATGCCAAAGATTTAGTTGCATTATATGATTTATCTAATGAAATGGGAATGGAATTTGCAACAGCATCACTACATAATAGTTTTTATTTTGTTGAAGCAAAAAATATTATTCATGATAGACCAATGGTTGCACAAGAATTTGAGAATTTAATTAATAAACTTTTAGAATCAAAATCACCTAAAAAGTGGTTTAGAGCATATTTTAACCATGGCTTAATTAATTACATATATGGTCAAAAAAGATTATTACCATGTGATATGGCTTTTGATACATTCTTTATAGATCCATATGGAGATGTAATGCCATGTAATGGTACAAAATGTAAAGAAGTAATGGGAAATTTGAATGAACAATCTTGGGATGAATTATGGAATTCTGAAAAAGCAGAAAAAGTAAGAAATATAGTAAGACATTGCTCAAGAAATTGTTGGATGATAGGTTCTGTTTCACCAGCTATGCATAAATATATTTGGAAACCAGCTTGGTGGGTAATTAAACATAAAGTAAAATTCTGGACAAAGAAAAAATATTCAATGTATGAATTACCAATTGTAAGACAATATAGAGACGGAAAGGTATCTAAGGAAGATCTTGATAAACTTTCTACATGCGATTTGAATGCTACTATCGATAATGGTTTATCAGAGGCTTCTAAAGAACAATTGAAACATAAATCTGGTGAAGAGATCGTTGATGATGATATTGAAAAGCAAATGAAAAATAAGGATAATTAAATAGTATTTTAGGAGGAGAAAATTGAAAGTTGATATAATTACTAGACATTCGGTACCCAATTATGGATCATTGTTGCAAGCATATGCAACTCAAAAAATTATAGAAGATATGGGCTTTGAAGCAGAAATAATTAATTATACAAGATATGATGAAAGATATAAGAATTTAGTTAATTCATTATTAAATGGTAAAAAATGGAATGAAAATGTTATGACAAGATTAATTTACAAAGCAATTCAAATTCCTAATTATTCAATAATGTATAGAAAATTTAAAGACTATAGAAAAAATTTTTTGAAAGAGAGTAAAATTGAATATGGAAATTTAAATGAATTACAAGAAAATATTCCTATTGCTGATGTATATTGTTCTGGAAGTGATCAAATATGGGGAAAAATAGGAAAATCTGAGTTTGATGAAGCTTATTTTTTAAAGTTTGTAAATGATAAGAATAAGAAGTGTATTGCATATGCATCAAGTTTTGGAAAAGAAAAAATAGATAAAAATTTAGAAAACAAGCTTCATGAATTATTAAAACATTACAGTCAAATTCTTGTAAGAGAAGATACAGCCAAAGAAATTTTGAAGAGGCATGGATTTAATAATGTAGAACAAGTTCTTGATCCGACATTACTATTGAATAGGGAACAATGGGAGGAATTGGCTAATAAAGGAAAAAATAAATATAAAAAATATATATTAATATATCAGTTACATGAAAATAAAAAATTTGATAGATATGCTAAAGAATTTTCTAAAAAAACAGGATTAAAATTGCTAAGAATTAGTCCTTCTATTTATCATATAAAAAGAAGTGGAAAAATGATTTATTTACCAAATCAATATGAGTTTTTAGCTTTATTTAAAAATGCAGAATATGTATTGACAGATTCTTTTCATGCTACAGTTTTTTCAATAATCTTTAATAAGAAATTTATTGATGTTTTACCTGGAGTGACAAGTACAAGAATTATAAGTATATTAAATTTAGTTGGGTTGCAAGAGAGAATATTGAGAAATTATGAGGATTTTTCATTTATAACAAAAAAGATAGATTTTTCTAGTTGCAATAAACAAATTGAAATGGAAAGAAAAAAATCTATTAAAATGTTTAAAAATGCTATAATATAAAGAAAGGAAAGTAAAATGGAAAAAAAGGTATCGTTAATTGTTGCAGTATACAAATCAGAAATGTTTTTAGATAAATTAATAAATTCAATAATAAATCAAACATATGATAATTTAGAAATTATTTTGGTAGATGATGGTTCTCCTGATAATAGTGGGAAAATTTGTGATATGTTTGCTATGAAAGATAGCAGAATAAAGGTTATACATAAAAAAAATGGAGGAACATGTGAAGCAAGAAATGTTGGATTAGAGATCGCATCTGGCGAATATTTGATGATTATTGATGGTGATGATTGGCTTTCATTAGATTGCGTTGAATATATGATGAAATTAATTTCTGATACGCATTCAGACATGGCTTTTTCAGACAAAATTTTTACAACAAGAGATCAAGTACAAGAGATAAATGATAAAATTGAAACATGGTCAGCAGAAAAAGCAACTGCAGCAATTATATATCCTTATATGAAATTAGGTCCTTGGAATAAAATTTATAGTTCAAAACTAATAAAAGAAAATGGTATAAATTTTTCAGTTCCATGGTTTGGAGAAGGTTTGTATTTTGCTTCAACAGCTTCTCAATATGCAAATCATGTTGGAGTAGGCCATAGAAAAGTATATAATTATAGATTAAATAACCAAAATAGTGGGTTAACTAATTATAACGTTGATAATGGAAGAAATGCATTAAGAAATATATATACAATAAAAAAAGAATTACATATTAATAGTAAAATTGTTAATAATGCAGTTAATTGGCATATTTGGAAGAATTACACATTCTTACTTTTACAAATACTTGGAACTAAATCTCAAAAACAAAATATCAAGGAATATCGAGAATGTTTAAGATATATTCATAAGAATATGTTAAGTGTTTTATTTAGAAGTAATATAAATATTAAAGAAAAAGTTAAAATCATATTGTGTGGTATATTTCCAGTATTATATACCAAAGCAGTTATTATAAAAAGAAAAATAACATTAAAAAGAGATACTATGAGATAAAGTTTATAATTTAGTATAAGAAAGGAATAAAAATGAAAATTATAAAAAAAGAAATATTGCCATTCTTTATATTGATTTCTTTAATTATTTCAGAGCTTTTTATGGAAAAAATAAATATTTTAAGATATTCTGATGAAGTTATTGCTATTTTTTCTATTATATATATAATTTTAAAATTAACTTTAACACAATATAAAAAAAAATGCCCAACTAATATTATAAAACTAATTCTTGTAGTAATAGTATTAATAATTATTGGATTGATATCTAACATTACTGCTAAAATTCAAACAAATTTATTTATTATTATAGTTGATATTATATCAAATTTTAAAATTGTGTTTATTTCAGTTGCAATGTATATGATGTTAAATAAAGAAACTGCAAATGATATATTAAAAAAATTAAATGTTATGTCAAAAATCTTTATAATTTTGGGAATTATATTTGGAATTCTTTCACTTTTCTTTAATTTAGGAATGAGAGGAGAATATAGATATGGAATTTATTGCTTTAATTTTATTTTTTCTCAGGCACATATATATTCTATGTTTTTACTCTTTGCATTACTAGTTGTAGCATTTAATGCAAAGAGAGATAAAATATTTTTCTTGTATTGGATATTAGTTGATATTCAATTAATTCTTACAACAAAAGGAACATCTATAATGACATGTATATGTTCTTTTCTTATATATATATATATATATAAAAAAGGAAAAATTAAATTACGAATGATAATTCCTATTGGAATTGCAATTGCTATCTTTGGAGGATATCAAATAAATACATATTTATTAAATACAACAGCACCAAGGTCGGTATTATATATATACGGACTGAAAACTGCAATGACATATTTTCCAATTGGCTCTGGATTTGCAACATTTGGCTCTGATATGGCAGCCAAACATTACTCTTTACTGTACATGAAATATGGTTTTTATAATAGATATGGTATGTCACCAGACAAAACATCTTTCTTAAATGATAATTATTGGCCAATGATATTAGGACAATTCGGAATAATAGGAACACCGCTTACTATTTATATGATATATATTCTTTTTAAAGTTGTACAAAAATCATTGATAAATAGAAATATAAAGACAATAATGTTTACAATAATTTTTTATATGATTATTGCTTCTGTTGGAGCTTCAATATTTACAACATCTACGACAATAATATTATGTTTAGGAATAGTATTGAGTTTAAAAACATTGAATAAAAATGGAGAATTTTATAATGAAAAAAATAAAAAAAATTATTAAAGCTATAAAAAATAGAGATTTAATATATAAATCATATATTTGTTTTAGTCAACTAATTGGTTTTTCAAATGATAAAATAAAAGATTTAGAATTAAGAAATAAAAAATTTATAAATATAAGAAAAAAATATAAAATTAAAAAAGAGTATTCTAGTGAAGAATATAAAGAAAAAAATTTAAATGTATGGATTTTATGGTTACAAGGATTAGAGGATGCTCCAAAAATTGTAAAGAAGTGTGTACAGAATATATATAAGTATTTATCGAATTATGATATACATATAATAACAGCACAAAATTATATGGAATATGTCTCATTACCAGATTTTGTCGTTAAAAATTGGAAAAAAGGAATAATAAGTAATACACATTTTGCAGATATAATGAGAACGGAATTGTTAATAGAACATGGAGGATTATGGATTGATTCAACATGTTATATTATGAAAGAAATTCCTGAATATATTTTTGAAAAAAAATTATTTATGTTTACATATAAATGTATTGAAGATAATACAATAAAATGTAATAACTGGTTTATATATTCTCAACCTAACAATAGGACTTTGAAGATTATTAGAGATTTGTTGTTTGAATATTGGAAAAAAGAGAAGTATTTAAAGGAATATTTTTTATGGCAGTTTTTTGCAACAATGGCATTTGAAAAATATCCAGAAGACTATAGAGATATTTATTACTTAACAGATGAAACACCACATTATTTAGGAAGAAATTTATTAAAAAAATTTGATGAAGAATATTGGAAAATATTATCAGATATATCTTTTATTTATAAATTAAATTATAAATTTGATAAATCATTACCAATTGAAGGAACATATCTTGAATATATTTATAAAAATTAGAAAAAATATAGTTTGAAAGGAATATAAAATTGAAAAAAGAAGGAAAATATAAATATTTGTTAAAAAATGTTGGATTGTTATCATTAAGTAATTTTGGTTCAAAGATACTTAGCTTTATATTAATACCATTATATACAAATTTATTAACAACGGAAGAATATGGAACTTATGATATTTACTCAACAACAATATCATTGTTGATTCCTATATTGACTTTAAATATTATAAATGCAGTTTTAAGGTATTCACTTGACAAGGAAAAGAATAAAAAGAATGTTTTTTCAATAGGAATGGAAATGATAATAATATCATTTATTTTTCTTTTGATTTTTGTAATAATAAATAATATTTTTCATATTTTTGGAGTGCTTGAAAAATTTTGGATATATTTTATTTTTTTATATAGTGGAGAAGTATTGTATAGTTTATTAACTAATTTTGGAAGAGGAATAGATAAAGTAAAACAAATAGCTATTGCGGCAATAATAAATTCAGTTTCAATTTTATTATTTAATATAGTATTTCTGTTATGGTTCAGATTAGGATTAAGGGGATATTTTATTGCTAACATATTAGGATATTTTATTCCAACATTATATTTAATATATAAATTAAAGATATGGCAATATATTTCAATAAAACAAAATGACAAAAAGTTAAAAAAAGAAATGACTGAATATAGTAAACCTATGATATTTAATACAATTGGTTGGTGGATAACTAATGTTTCAGATAGATATGTAGTTACATGGATATGTGGAGTTGCTATTAATGGGATTTATTCTGTTGCATATAAAATACCATCTATTTTAAATATTTTTCAAACAATATTTAATCAAGCTTGGACTTTATCTGCTGTAAAAGAATATGATAATAATAGTAGTGAGTTTTATACTAATATATACAAATTATATAATTTAGGATTAGTGATTATGTGTTCTATATTAATTTTATGTGATAAAATTATTGCTAAAATTTTATTTGCTAAGAATTTTTATAGTGCTTGGAAGTATGCTCCATTTTTAATGATTTCTGTTATATTTGGAGCATTGTCTGGATTATTAGAAGGAATATTTGTAGCCAATAAAAACACAAAGGTCATTGCTAAAACTACGATAATTGGAGCTGTAATAAATATAGTATTTAATATAATATTAGTAAATATATTTGGCGCTATTGGTGCAGCTATTTCTACATTAATTGCATATATTATAGTTTGGAGTTTCAGATTAAAAGATACTAATAAAATATTAAGGATAAATATAAATTATATAAAAAATATTTTTTCATATTTATTATTATTATTACAAACAATAGTACTTTTGTTAAATTATAATTGTGAAATAACATATGCTACAGAAATTATTATATTTTTTATAATTATTGGAATATATTATAAAGACATAAATGGATATATGGGAAAAATAAAAGTGTATATAAGAAAAAGGAAAGTTAATACATAAGAAAAAAGAAAGGAATAATGATAAAATGATGTATAAGAAAAATAGAGTTAAATTTAAGTTTTTATTTATAATAGTTATATTGTTATTACTTTTTTTTATAATTAAAATTATGATAACTAATATATATTATAATGAAAAAATTATTATGTTGGAAAAAGCTGCACAAGAATTTTCAAATGTTAGTGAAAGTGAAGAAGTAAAAACATATTATGTTGCTGTTGATGGAAAATCAAAGGATGGTACAAATATAAACGATCCAATGTCATTAGAAGAAGCTAATAGTAAAATATATTATGGAAATGAAAAAGTGCTTTTTAAATGTGGAGATACTTTTTATGGAACAATAAGGTTTAATGTAAGAGCTTCAGAAAAAGAAATGTTTTATATAGGAACATATGGAGAAGGAGATAAGCCTATAATTAGTGGAGCTAATATAATAATTAAAAATAATGTTTGGGAAGAAGAAGAAAAAAATTTATATAAATTAAATTTATCTAACTTAGAAAATTTTAAAGGGATTGGTTATTTATCAAGCGAGTATTATAATGTTGGATTTTTGTTTGATAAAAATAATATTTATGGTAGTAGAAAAAAAGAGAAAACAAGTTTAAAGGATGAAAATGATTTTTTTTGTGAAAATAATTATTTATATTTTGTATCTAAGGAGAATCCAAATGAGAGAAATTTAAGTTTTGTTAGCAATTATAACTTGATTAATGTATCATCTAATACAATAATAGAAGGCTTGAAAATTGAAAATACAGGTGGACATGGAATTGTAAAAAAGACGTATCCAATTTCTAATGTTTATATAAAAGATTGTATTGTACAGAATATTGGTGGAGCTGTTAGCTCTGTGAGTACTTTCTCGAGATTTGGAAATGCAATTGAATTTTGGAATGGAGCTCAAAATATATTAATTCAAAAGAATATAGTAAAGAATTCTTATGATGCAGGTATTACTTTTCAAGGACATGAAAATGAGTTCGAAAATGTAATTGTAAAAGATAACATATTAATATCAAATTGCTATTCATTCGAATTATGGGCATCTCAGAAGGCCAAAGGAATGGAAAAAATAAAAATTTATAATAATATTTGTATTAATCAAGGAAATGGTTGGGGACAACAAGTAAGGCCTAATCCATATAATAGTGCAGAGTATGTTTTTTATTCTTTTGAAGAAAATGCAAGTATAGATATAAATATAAATAATAATATATATTTTAATTCAACTAGAGTATTTTATGTAATATATTCTTTAACTGATAGATTTAAACAAAAAATAGAAATTGATGATAATACATATTTTGAAAATAATGAACAAGTGTATATTGTTAACAATATAAGAAAAAAGAATATAAAAGAATACTTAAATAAAGAATATAATCAAGACCAGAACTCAACATTCAAACTATTAACAGATGCACAAGTACAGCAAATATCAAATCCTGAAATATTAAATTCAAATGATTATAATGAAATAAAAACATATTATGAAGAACTAGAAAAAGAATTTGAATATACAGAATTAAAACAAGAAATAATTGAAAAATATAACAATTTTTTAGTATTAAATGAAACATTATTATCCAAAATAAATAACACTACTAATAATATAAATTCTATAATAGAAAGAATTGAAGATATGGCATTAGATACAACAAATGAATCAGGTCTAAAGGAAATTATAAATATTATATATTCAGTAGAATCAAATATAATTGGAGCTAATGTTAATAAAAATATTACAACTACAGAAATGATAAAATTAATAAATGAACTTAATGAATTGGCTAAAAATATGGATATAATATATTCAAAAGTAGAAATATCAAATGCATATGATAAAAATGAGATTACAGAAAATATACAAGAATCTCAAAATTATATAAATAGTAATAAAGATTTAGAAATTGACAATTTAGTTGAATTATCAAAGATTGGAAATGAAATATCTAATAAAGAAACAACAACATATGCAGATTATTTATATGCGATTACATTAAGTAATTGGACTGATAATATATTAAATACAAAAATAAAGGATTATATTACCCAAAATCCAGTAACAATAGAATATTCAGAAACA
>ULOC01058778.1_pt1 | contig 33222 bp, 35 predicted proteins | sample 1952181 | NCBI WGS metagenome assembly ULOC01 (sample SAMEA4835592, study PRJEB28245) | human gut metagenome | biome: gut microbiome; material: fecal sample | place: Denmark | collected 2008
TTTTTATAATGTCTACTCTAAAGGGTGCATTTCAAATTGAAAGTCAGATCTTTTTTAAACCTTAAACTATATTTTTATTATTGGATGATTTTTAATTTCAAAATTATAAGTATTTTTATCAGTTAACATATCATAAAGACAACTACTCTTAAGCTCTAAACTATAGCATGCCGTTTTTTTATAATTTTCTTTTATATTTTTATCCTTTATATACTCTTGACCTTTTTTAGTAAAACCTAAAATTCTTAAATAATTCTCATCTTGATAATCCTTTTTAATTCCTAAAATAATATGTAAAAACATTCTATTTAATCTGTTATAAGTATAACGTTTAGTTTTTATTTTCAAGATTAACTCTTCTAAGGAATTACAATTCATAATAACTTTCTTTAACAAATTATCAATACCCTCATTAACATCTAAATAGCTATCTAAATCATTAGAAGTCATAATTTTTAATTTTAACATTTTAAAATATAAATCATAATCTGCTTTAACTAATACTTGACTACATGGTGTAAATTTACTAACATCTTCTTTATTAAAAAAACGTTTTCTGATGTTACTAGCGCTTACGATAATATCAGTACTTTGAGTATCTAAATAATCATTAGTTCTTTTAATAGTTTGAACTTTAATATTTTTATTAATCTTATTTATGGCTTTTAAGTAAGAAATTCCTAGTAAATCATTAGCTTTAAATTCAAAATTAACTTCTAAAGCTTTAGCAAGAGCTGAAGGATAATTACAACCATTATCTAAATATTCTTTTACTTTTTCTTGATACTTTATATCATCTTGTTTATCTGCTAATTCTTTTAATAAACTTAAATCATTACTTTCACTGCCAAATACTAAAGTATCAATTCCAAGAAAATTTAAAATCTTAACACTTTGATAGGCAAATATATCAGCACTTTGAACGGTATATATAGTAGGTAACTCAACAATTAAATCAATACCATATTCTAAACTAATCTTTACTTTATCTTCTTTAGATAAAATACCAATATCACCCCGTTCAGTAAAATAACTTCCTAAACATAAAACGATTAAACTATCTGGATACAATTCTTTAATTTTATTAATTTGATAAAGATGTCCATTATGTAAGGGATTATATTCCGCAATAAGCCCAATGATTTGCATACTTTATATCCTCCTTCTAAATATAAAAAAACTACTTATATTTCCAAAAAGAGTATAACTTAAACCTAAAAAAATCACAAGTATTCTCTTGCATAAAATAACTTTTTAGTATATAATCTTAACTACGAAGGAGAAATTAATTAAATATTTAATTATATTTAATTGATTATATAGTTTATGGAGTTTGATTTAAATAAAATTACCGAACAAGGCATCCTTATAGATACAATTATATCTTTTGATGAAGAATATTTACGTGTTAGTGAAATCAAAAAATTAGATAATGTCCATGTGAGTGGTCGTATCTACTATAGTTTAACTAAAGAAGTAATATTTGCTGGCAATGTTAATGGCAATATGACTTTAGTAGACGGTTATAGCGGTGATCTAATTGATTATCCATTTAACATCAACTTAGACGAAATACTTGCCAATTTTTCCGATGAAGATGAAAAAATGGGCAAAAAGCCCAAAAATAGTCTTGACCTAAAAGAAGTTTTATGGGAGAATATTGTACTGGAAGTTCCCATCGTTGTTTCAAAAGATAATAAAGTAAAAACTAAAAAAGGCGAGTTTTGGGAAGTAAGAGATGAAAATTCCAAAAAAGATGATCCAAGATTAGAGTGTTTTAGAACTCTACTTGATGAAGGGAAGGAGTGAAATTATGGCAGTTCCATTTAGAAGAACAAGTAAAACTAAAAAAAGAATGCGTCGTACTCACTTAAAAAAAGAAGTTGGAGCATTAACTACATGTCCTAAATGTGGTGCTACTATCCAACCTCATCGTGCATGTATGGCATGTGGGTTCTACAAAGGCAAAGATGTTTTAAATAAAGAAACTACAGAAGAAACAACTAAATAGTTTTACGGCTACTAGCAAATAGTAGTTTTTTTTAATATTTTAATAATATATGTTATACTATATTTATAGGAGGATAATATGTGGTGGATTATTTTAATAATCATTGTTGTTTTAATTCTTATTTATTTAGGTTCAACTTATAATTCCTTTGTAGTCCTAAGAAATAGAGTAAAAGACCAATGGGCTCAAATTGATGTTCAATTAAAAAGAAGATTTGATTTAATTCCTAACTTAGTTGAAACTGTAAAAGGTTATGCTTCTCATGAAAAAGATACCTTAGAAGCAGTAGTAAAAGCTCGTAATGAATACCTATCAAGCGATACACCAGAAGGAAAAATCGAAGCAAATAATGATTTAAATAAAGTTGTTACTAAATTATTTGCGTTAGCGGAAAGCTATCCTGAGTTAAAAGCTGATACAAATTTTAGAGAATTACAAACAACTTTAACTGAAACGGAAGATAAAATATCTTATGCTCGTCAATTTTATAACGATGTTGTTATGAAATATAACAACAAAGTAGAAGTCTTCCCAAGTAACATTGTAGCTGGCATGTTTGGCTTTAAGACTAGTGCTTACTTTAATGCGACTGAAGAAGAACGCGAAAACGTTAAAGTTAAATTCTAAGAAGAAGAAATTCTTCTTTTTTTTCTATTATTTTAATTTAGGATTACTACTCATCAACTAATCATAAAGTATTATTCTTCAAAAATAGTAGAATGAAATCTAATGACCTCTAACAATTGCCAAGCCCTATAACTTGTGATATATTAAGTAAGTAAGGTGATGTTATGCGTGGAAAAATCATTGTAATCGAAGGAACTGAATGTTCTGGCAAAGACACCCAAGTACATTTACTAGTTCAAAGACTTAGAAAAGAAGGAAGAAAAGTCGAACATTTTGCTTTTCCTATGTACGACTCTCCGACTGGTAAAATCATTGGCGGACCTTATATGGGAAAAGAATATATTTGTCCTTCATACTTTAAAGAACAAATAACCGAAGTTGACCCTAAAGTAGCAGCTCTTTACTATGCTGCGGACCGTAAATATAATTATAAAATGATAGATAGCTACTTAAAAGAAGGTTATGATGTTATCTTGGATCGTTATGTTGAATCCAATATGGCTTACCAAGGCTGTAAAATCCAAGATAAGGAGGAACGTTTAAAACTATATAAATGGTTAGAAACTTTAGAATATGAACTTCTAGAATTACCACATCCTGACTTCACCATTCTTTTACATATGCCATATAAAATGGTTATGGAATTAAAAAGAGGACGCATTGGCTACGATGATACTAAAGATTCACCTCTTTATATTAAAAATAGCGAAGAAACTTATTTAGAACTAGCTGATATTAATCATCATCATATTATCAGCTGTGTTAAAAATAATCATTTAAAAGATATGTTAGATATTCACGAAGAAATCTATAATTTAATTAAAAAAGAAGTATTTAAATAATTAAAATTGTGATAAAATTAAAGAGTCGGAGGGGAGTTTTATGGAGATAATAACTAGTTTAGAAAATAAAAAAATTAAATATATAAATAAATTAAAAAACAAAAAATTTCGTGATGAAGAAGGTATTTTTGTTATTGAAACTAAACATCTTATTGAAGAAGCCTATAAAAGTGGTTTTTTAACCGAACTTTATTTAGTAGATACTAATATTGAATCTAATATCCTTGAAGATGATAAAATAAATAAATACCAAATAACTGAAGAAATAATGAATAAAATAAGTTCCTTAGAAAGTCCCAGTAACTTTCTTGGACTAGTTAAAAAATTACCAACCCTAAATTATGGAAATCGCTTGCTTATTTTAGATAACATTCAAGACCCAGGTAATCTAGGAACTATTATTAGAAGTGCTGTTGCTTTTAACTTAGATACTCTTATTTTAAGCAATGATTGTGTTGATTTATATAATGATAAAACTATTCGTTCTAGTGAAGGCATGCTTTTTAAATTAAATATTTTAAGAAAAGATTTAAATACTTTTTTAACAGAATTAAAAAATAATAACTATACTATTTATGGAACTGATGTTATAAATGGTAGTATTGTTGGGGAGATTAAATTTCCTAAAAAATATGCCATTATTATTGGTAATGAGGGAAAAGGATTAAAAAGTACTTTAAAAAATCTTGTTGACCAAAATATTTATATCCCGATGTCCCCTAATGCTGAAAGCTTAAATGCTGGTATTGCTGCTTCAATAATAATGTATGAAATGAGTAAAAATGACTATGAATGATTATGTATGTATAGGAAAAATTGTTAATACCCATGGTATTAAAGGGGAACTAAGAATATTAAGTGATTTTGAATTAAAAAATAAAGTATTTAAAAAAGGTGTTAATCTTTACGTGGGACCTGAAAAACAAGAATTTACTATTACTGGGTATCGCCATCATAAAATGTTTGACATGGTAACATTTGCTGGTATTTCTAATATTAATGAAGTATTAGATTTAAAAGGACTTTTAGTCTATGTTAAAAGAGGTATTTTAGATATAGAAAGTGATTCTTATATTTTAAGTGACTTAATTGGACTTGATGTTTATGATAATACTAAGAAAATTGGTATCGTAAAAGATTATTACTTAGATAATGGTAATACCTTACTTGATATAGTTGGAAAAAAAGAGTTTTATATTCCTTTAAAATCGCATTATATTAAAAAAGTAGATATTAAAAATAAAAAAATAATAACAGAAGGGGGGAGCCAGTTAATTCTATGATAATTGATATTTTAACCTTATTCCCTGATATGATAAGTGGTTTCTTAAATGAATCCATTATTAAACGTAGTATTAATAAAGGGCTAGTAACTATTAATATTCATGATTTTCGTAAATATTCCCTACGCAGTAATAATCAAGTAGATGATACCCCTTATGGTGGTGGTGCTGGCATGGTTTTACAATGTGAACCGATATTTAGATGCCTTGATGAAATAAAAACAGCGGATTCTTTAGTTATCCTAGTAACCCCAGATGGTAAAACTTATAATCAAAATATGGCAAAGACTTTAAAGAAAAGTAAACATCTCATCATCATTTGTGGACATTATGAAGGCTTTGATGAGAGAATTAGAACTCTTGCTGATGCCGAGATTAGCATAGGCGATTATATTTTAACTGGTGGTGAACTAGCTGCTTGTGTTATCACAGATTCTGTTGTAAGACTTTTAGATGGTGCGATAAATAACGATTCATTAAGTAGTGAATCATTTGAAGACAATCTTCTTGATTATCCAACTTATACAAAACCAGCTGAATTTAGAGGCATGAAAGTACCAGATGTCTTGCTAAGTGGTGATCATGCAAAAATAGATAAATGGCGCAATAATATGCGTATTAAAAAAACGCAAGAATTAAGACCAGATTTGTTAAGTAAAAATAACAACAATTAAAAATATTATGGAAAGGGTAAATCTTAAAAAAATTAAGATATAAAAGTATTATGGCTTATGTACTAACCAAAAATAATGATAAATTATCCCTTTATAGTACACCTAATCTTGAAGGGTATAAATTTAATCCTAAAAAAGAGAAAACTAGTATTAGTGTTAATAAAGTAGTAGTAGTAAATCCGAAATTAGTTGATAATATACTATCAATAAAGTTTCAGGATAAATTTAAAGCACTTTTAAGATATGCTCAGTATGTTATAAATGATGAAGATGCTTCTAGTACTGATACAGCCATAGTATTAGATGAAGTTGCCATGTTAAAAGGCATCCTTCTAAACCGCTATCAAAAATTTTTAAGCAAAGAAAAAGAAATGTTATTTTTACAAAAACTAAGAATAATCGAAAATCAAATTCGTAGTAAAGAAATTGCTATTAAGATGAGTTCCTTTAGAAGTGAAACTGAGACGATGAGAAGTGGTAAATCTAGATAATGTATGTTATTTATTTCCTACCCACCAACCAAAAAAGTATTATTTATTAATAAAATAAAATTCCAAATTTAATGATAAAATCAAAAAAATCATTAAATTTGGAATTTTTAATGCTGATATTTATAAAGCCAAAGTTGGCTACAATAATGGTATAAAGCATAATGCTGATAACAATGTTTATTTAAATGATGAAAAGAAATTCGATAATAGAGTTAAGTATTTAATTACTAAACTAAAAAATGAGGAGTTAATAGAAAACATTGGCTCTAACAAATATTTTATTTGGAAATGATATAACGATGCACAACAATTTATTAAAAACAAATATACCCTGAATCTGTAGTAAATCTGTAAAATCTGTAAAATCTGTAAAATCTGCAAAAGAACTGCAAACAACTGCAAACAACCGCAATTAAATTTTTGCTAAATATACTTTCAAGTGATAGTGAAATAAGACTATCAAACTTGAAAGTTTTATTTTGAAAAAAGGGCTATCAGAATAAAAATAATCTTGAAATTCAGCAATATTAATCAAAAATATGCAAAAAAAAATGCAAAAATCAAAAAAATAAGTATACTTTTTATGCTTTTTGACCTATAATAATTACAGGAGGAAAGAAAAATGCTTATAGAATTTAGTGTTAAAAATTTTTTGTCTTTTAAAAATAAAATAACATTATCAATGGAAAAAGGAATTGGTAATGAAAATCAAGATAATGTAGTATCAATTGGCGACATTGATTTACTAAAAACTGCTGCTATATACGGTGCTAATGCATCAGGCAAGTCGAATATATTAAAAGCCTTAACCTGTTCTATTTTAATGGTAAGAAATTCAAATCTTATACCAGTTGGAGGTAAATGGAATTTTATAAAACCATTCTTGTTTGATAAAACTAGTAAAAATAAACCGAGCGAATTTGAATTTATATTTATTGAAAATAACATTAAATATAGATATTTCTTTAGTGCTGATGCCAACAGAATATACGATGAGATACTAGATGTTTACAACAGTCAAAAACCATCTAATATTTTCACAAGAATAAAAACCAATAATTATGAATTTGCTAAAGATAAAAATAAATTAGAAACATTAGCAGCCAATAATACTGAAAATAAATTGTTTTTATCAACTGCTACTAACTGGAATTATGATAAAACAAAGGATGCTTATCTTTGGTTTGCAAATGCAATAGATACATATGATTCTTTTGAAAATATTGCTGATAATGATTTAATAGATTATAGTAAAAATGATGCTGGTTTAAAAAACTTTGCTTTAAAATTACTAAAAGAAGCTGATATTTTAATAAAAGATATTACAGTTGATTATGAAGAAAAAGAAGCAGATAATACAATGATTGATATGTTAGTACCACCACTTGCCAGAAATGGTGAAAAAATAAAAGTTAAAAATGTTAATATTGAGCTTGAACACGAAATAAAAGATGCTGATGATACTTATCACTCGTACAAATTAAATTTTACAGATGAATCATCAGGAACCAAAGTATTGTTCGCCTTTGCTCCTTTTTTAAAAAGAGCATTTGAAAAAACTAAAGTCATCGTAGTTGATGAACTTGAAAGAAGTATGCATCCTGCTTTAGTAGAATTTATTGTAAAGCTATTTAACAATAAAGAGATAAATAAGGCTAATAGCCAGTTAATATTTACAACTCATGCAACTAATTTATTAGATTTAGAATTATTAAGAAGAGATCAGATTTGGTTTACAGAGAAGAATCCAGAAACCGGAGTTTCTGATTTATATCCACTTGATTCATTCTCCGTTAGAAAAGAAGAAAATATACAAAGAGGATATATAAATGGTAGATACGGAGCTATTCCATTTATAAGAGATGTTGATTTATGGCTAGAAGACAAATAAAACAAAACAGAAGAAAGCCATTAATTGTTATTTGCTCTGAAGGAGGAAAAAAGTCTTCGGAATACTATTATTTTAGAAATTATGCTAGTAGAGATTTAAGAATTCAATTTTCTACAGGAAATAGTACAGACCCTAAGGGAATGTTAGAAGATTTATTAAAATATATTCGTAATGAAGATATTTTTTCTGAGGATGAGTGCAAAATATTCTTAGTACTGGATACGGATTTAGACAATAAAAGAATAAACGAAATTAAGAAAATAGAACAACAATGTAATGATAATAACATAGAAATAATCACGTCTGCTCCAACTTTTGAAATATGGTATATAATGCATTATAGAAATAATCGTTTAAAATTTCTTTCGAGTAAAGATGTGAAGAAGGAATTGCAAATTATAAATGGCTATTATACAGAAAGTATGGACATGTATAAAATGATTAATAAATCAACATCATCTGCAAGAAATACCGCTAAAAATATTGAACAACAAGCAGTTAAAAATAACGAGGATTTATTTAAATTAAATCCGCATACTAGTATATACAAAATATTGGATACTATTGATGAATTTAAAAATTTTAATTGACTATAATATTTATTTAAAATAGATATTATATGTTTAAAAATCAACTATTATTTAAAAGAAAATATGTAGTTGATTTTTTTTTCTTAAATAAAAAAATAAATTCAACTACTTGCGTATAAAATAAAAAAATTATATAATACTCTTATAAGATAGGAGGAATAATAATATATGAAAGAAGCAACTGGTGAATTAAATATGACTGTTGTAACAGTAGTAGCAATTGCGGCAGTAGCTGCATTCTTCTATGCATTTGTATGGCCAAGCATTAAAAACTCAATAGAATCGAGTACTAATTGTACAAATGCAATATGTGATCCTGCCAATTGTACTGAAACAAATGGTACAAGGGTTTGTACAAACTGTTCATGGACAGACAAAGATGGAAATGAAGTAACGGGAAAAACTTGTAGATATAACAGTGCAACCGGAAACAATCAATAAAATAGGAGAATAAAAAGATGAAAGAAGCCAGTGGTGAACTAAATTTAACTGTAGTAGTAGTTATGGCCGTAGCAGCACTTATGGCTTTTTTCTATACCTTGATATGGCCTACAATCAGAAACAATATGGCATCTAATACAAAGTGTCAAGCCGCTGTTTGCAAAAAATGTGAAGATCCAGATGGCTGTTCCACTGTAGATTGCACATATACAGATAAAAAAGGCAATAAAACTGAAATGAAATGCGTATGGAAGGGATAAAAGAATATGAAGGAATCTGTTGGTATTTTAAGTTTAACTAATATAGTAATACTTTTTATTTTAGTATTTACAGGATATCTATGTATAACTTTAAATCAAACCAAAGCATATAATGTCAAAAACCAAATTATTAGCATAATTCAAAAATATAACGGAATTGATTCCAATGCTGTTAAAGAAATTCAAGAATATATGAGTGAAGTAGGTTATCGTTCTAGTGGAAGGTGCAATAGTGAAGAAGCATCATCTATAACAAATTATGCTATTACCCAAAGAGATGGCTTAGCAGTAAATGGCACTAGTGGAATGATTTGCATTGCAAAACACAATATAAATGACAACATGCCTGATCCAAACGGTCAATTTCCTAAGGCAGCTTACTATGATATAAAGGTATTCTTTGCCCTTGATATGCCAATTATAAATAACGTATTTAACTTTAATTTAAAAGGTAGTACCAGAATAATTTATTGCCCTAAAGAGGATGGGGGTAACTGTCGATGAGAGAATCATTTGGAGCAACTTGGGAATTTCAAATAATTATTATATTCATCTTAATATTCGTGTCTTACCTAACCGTTTCAGTAAGCTATTATAAAGTATTTAAAGCTAAAAATGATATAATAAGTATTATTGAAAGAAAAGAAGGAATGACCGAAGGACCAAACGGAGCTATCGGTATAATAAATAATTATTTAAGAAGTAATGCTTATAATGCTAAAGGACATTGTAATGCCGGTTCATATGGTGCTAATAGCCTAGATCGTACAGATAATGAAACTTTTAACTATGTAGTTGATGGCGATAGTACTAAATATTATTACTGTGTAGAAAAAGTAACTAATTATTATACAGAAAATCCAGGAAGAAGTTATTATAATGTTAACTTATTCTTTTCATTGAATTTGCCTGTTATTGGGGATATAATAGACTTTGGTGCCAGTGGAACGACTATTGAAATGGATGCTACTTATGACTGCAATAGCACCAGATGTTTATTTAGATATTAAAGAAAGGAACAAAATTTATGAATGTCATAATTTCTAATCGTTATAGTGAAATGTTAACTAACTTACCTATAGATATAATAAAAAATGTTCGTGGTGAATATGATGCCGATATTATCGTTAGTAACTTTCAAAACTTCTTCTTTAATAAGATGATACTCGATATAACGGCTGTAAAAAACTATAAAGATATCAACAATATTCAAAAATTATCTTTTGGCTTAGATATGAACAAAGTTATATTACTTCTTGATGATTCTAAAGAAGTTAATTCTCCAACATATCTTTCTGAATTAGTATCAATGGGTATTTATAATTTTACTCGTAATATTGATTCTATTATTTATTTAATTGATAATCCCAATACCTATAAAGATGTTGCTAGGTATCATATGTTAGGAGGTAATCCTAATGCTAATATGAATGTTAACTTAGAACCCGGTAGTATCAATTCTAACTTTTTAAATAACTCTATTAATAATGTCTTTATGGGAAGTAGAGTAATTGCCATTAAAAATTTAACAGAACATGCCGGTGCTACTACCTTAACTTATATGTTAAAAAAGCAATTAGAAAATAATTATAAAACTTTAGCTATTGAGGTTGATAAGAATGATTTTATGTATTTTAATGACCAAGATATGCGTAGTATAACTACTAGTGAATTAGATTCTGTTATTAAGAATCCTAATAATACTTATGATATTATTTTAGTTGATATAAATGAATCACCTAAAGTAGCATCAATAAGTGAAGTATTACATTTAATTGAACCTAGTACAATTAAGTTAAATAAATTAATTAGAGCTGATAGAATGGTTCTAACTAAGATGAAAAATTATAAAATAGTATTAAATAAGTGTTTATTATCGGATAAAGATATTAAAGACTTTGAATATGAATCACGTTGTAAAGTATTTGAATCTATTCCTCCATTAGATGATAAGAAAGAAAGAAATCCTATTCTTAATAACTTATTATATAAGATGGGATTTGATAAACAAACACCTACTGGTGGGGCTAAAAAGCCAGTTGGTAAGTTATTTGGCATTGTTAAAGACGAGTAATCTTCTTGACAATGTATATATTTTATTGTAATATTTATTTAGAGAAATGAGGAGATGTTTATGTATATAAATTTACTTGCCGATAGTTTTGCATCTAGCACTTGTACTACTTTAAAACCATTCTTAAACATTGTTGGCTATGTTGTTATTATCGTAAAAATTGTTATACCTATCTTGTTAGTAGTTTTTGGTATGTTAGATGTAGGAAAATCAGTAATTGCTAGTAAACCTGATGAAGTAACTAAAAACTTAAAATCATTTGCTATGCGTTGCGTTGCTGCTGTATTAATATTCTTCATTCCATCAATTGTATCAGTACTAATTAATGCAGTTGCAGAAACTGGTCAAAGTGGAGAAGCTACAGGAGATAACTCTAATGCTAATTCTAACTGGTTAGCTTGCTGGCAATATGTTTTAAGCCCTGGCAAAAAATAGGTTAGAAGTAAGCTTATCGTTAAAACTAATATTTTATTTAAATATTAGTTTTTTTATGTTATAATCTTGGGGTAAGAGGTACTTTATGAAAAAAAAGAATGTTCTGGTTAATTTTATTTTTATTTTAGCACTAATAATATTAAATTTAAATATTGTTAATGCAGCAACTAAAGAGGTAGTTAAAAGCTACAGTCTTACTAAAGGTGCTACACGTACACCAACTATTTATGAAAAAAATGGAGTAATGGAGTTTGCTCCATCATTTAGCTGCAATCTTGGCAGTGCAAGTGAATTTCTAGAAATAAAGGGACTTCAAACGAACAATGATAACTTTGGAAATATTTTAGTAAAAAAAGTTCCAACAGAAAAGAGGACATTTAATTTTACTTGTGAATCAAGTACACGTTCTTTTATAGTTGGCTTTGGTAAAGTAAAATACAATATTACACTTGATTTATATCCTGATGCTGCAATAGATAAAAATGCTTCAACTTATACAGGTGCTTCTGATAACAATAACAATAATCAAAACGACAACAATCAAAATACTGATCCAGGTTTAGACGATCCAAATGGTACTGTTGATCAAAGATGTGAAGGTATTTTTGGCAGTTTGACAGATAAAAAATCTTTAGCATATATGCTACATAAAATTTTGAATTTTCTGCAATTTTTGGGACCAATACTAGTAATTGCGTTATCAATTATGGATTTAGTAAAAGCCGTCGCCAGCAACGATAAAGATGCCTTATCTAAATTTTTGAAAACCACGGCAAAAAGGCTTATATATGCCATAATACTATTTATTTTCCCACCAGTACTGGATGCAATTTTACGTTTGACAAATGTTTACGGAACTTGTGGATTATAAATTGGGAGGTTGAAAATGTTAATATTAAAAACATGGCTACAGTATCTAACTGATTTAGATTTCTTTGGCTTATTCATGAAAATAATAAGAAGTATTTTCCTTGCATTAGATGGTGTAATTTATGCAATAATATCGTATTGCTATGAAGTCTTTACCTTCATAAGCGAAATAAGAATATTTGAAAATGAGGACATGGTAAATTTAGCCAATAGAATTTATATTTTGATTGGTGTTGTATCATTGTTTCTTGTTGCATATACTTTGCTTAATGCAATAATTAATCCAGAAAACGCAACGAAAGATAAAAATAAGTCATTTGCTGGAATAGTAAAAAATATAATTTTAGCTATAATTGGTATAGCAATCGTTCCAACGATATTTGATTATGCTTATGAATTTCAATCAAGAGTTTTATGCAATAATGTAATTCAAAAATTCTTTTTAGAAAATAACATAACAGAAGATGATGATGCTCGTGCAAAGATGGGAGCACAGATGTCGTTGTACTTATTCAAGAGCTTTTACTATATCAAAGGTAGTGAAGATGATACATCTTTAGATGAAAATGCCAATTCTAATTGGGAAACAATGGCTCAAAGCATTGTTTCAGATAACGATGATAGTTATAATCTTTCTATGGCATTTTCTGATATAGAACTTGGAAACCGATCAATAAGTGAAGCTTTAGGAGATTTTGATGATAGTATCGATAGTGGAAAACTTGGATATTTATTTCTAATATCAACACTTGCAGGTGCTTTTTGTGCATACGTAATTTTGGGATTTGTAATTGATATGGGTGTTCGTGCTGTAAAACTTGCTTATTTACAATTAGTAGCACCTTTACCAATATTAACACTTATATTGCCAAATCAAAAAAAAGTGTTTGATAATTGGTTAAAAAAGACGTCTTCTTGTTTCATTGAGGTATTTACTAGAATAATAGCAATGTCTTTTGCTTTCTATGCGATTAAGTATTTAAGACCTTGGATATTTAATGATATGAGTACCGTAAGCTGCGGTAGAACTGTTGGGGCAGTTACTAAGTTGTTAGCTCAAGCTGCATTTATTGTTGGTGTATTTGCATTCTTAAAACAATTGCCTAAATTTATTAAAGACTTATTACCAGGATTCGATAGTGCTGGCTTTAAACTTGGATTTGGAAATGCCTTTGCCGAAGCAGGCGGATTCCAAGCCCTTGGTATGGTCGGAAGTACAATTAGTAGTGCTGCAAAATCGGCAAACTTGGGAATAAATAAATTTAGAGATACTAAAGGAGAAAATTTTCTTACTAGAGCAGGAGCAGCCTTAGGAGCAGTCAATGCATTTGGAGTTGACACCGTAAAAGGTGGTTATAAAGGATATAATAGTACAAAAGATGTAAAAAAATGGGCTGATACCAAAAAAGCAATTTCAAATTCTGCTGAAGAAGTAGTGGAAGAGAGAATGAAAAAGGACGAAGCTGATCAAGCAAATGCGAGAGCACACGAAGATTGGAATACTGTTGATTATGTGAAAGATGCTTGGAAAAACTTTGTTTCTTCTGATCGAGCAAATTATAATTTTCAAAATAGTAAACATGGTAGATTAAGTGCTGTAGAATCAGCAAAAAAGGAAGTTGATTCCATCGATGATAATGTTATGACAAAAAAAGCCAAAGCTTTAAATTTAGAAGGATTTGAACCTAAGAAAAAAAATGCAGAATCTGAAGAATTTTTTAAAAAATTGGGAAATATAGAGAATAATATGCATTCAAAATTATCATGGAATGGTGTTCAAGGAAGAACAAGTGACGCAGAAAAAAAGTATAATGATGCTTTACGTTTGAATACAGAAGCTGAAAGTATGGTTGGCGATGAAAAATTTTCAAGTGAATATATAATTAAGGCTAGAAATGAAGCCGATGCCAAAGTTGCCGAAATAAGCAAGCGAATTTCTGAGGCTGGATTAGATACAGAAGAATTAAAAAAAGCACAACAAGAGTATGCATCGGCACGAGTAGCTCAACAAGCGGCTTATTCATTACAGGCTGATTACTCTCGTACTCCAGAATATGTAAAGAGTATACAAGAAAAACGTGCAAAAATGTTAGAGGATGCAAAACAAGAATATGATGATGCCCAATCATTTGAAAAACAATATAAGGATTATTTAAAAGAATATCTTCACGGAAGAAGTGAAAAAATTGATGAAATGATTGGTGATGATTTTAAGCATGAGTATGAAAACAAGCAAGCTGATTTAGAAGCTAAATTAAAAGCAGCATTGGGTGATCTTAGTGGTGATTCTAGCAGATACCAAGAGGTAGAAAAATACATAAAATCAGGAAAATTAGCAGATATGCTAGATGCTGCAAAGCAGGTTAAAAATGCTGATTTTGAAACTCTTCAAATAATGAATTCAATTGCTGAAGAGATGAGAAAAAAAGAAGAAGGAAAGAAATAAGGAGGACATGAATTTTGAATAACTTTTTAATACCAGCAAACTCAAAGAAATCACAGTTAATATTTAATTTCTTTACTGTTACTGATTTAATTGTATTTGGTATAGGAGCAGTATTCACAATAATACTTCTAGCAGCTTTTGATACTAATAACTTATACATAATATTGCTTGAATGTACTCCTTTACTTATTTCTGGGTTTTTGGTTATGCCTGTAATGCATTACCACAATGTAATGACATTCCTTGGCAATATATTCGCATTCTTCTTTAATCAGAGAATGTATAAATGGAAAGGTTGGTGTGTTAAAGATGCCTACGGTCGAGAAGACAAATGGAACCAGCAATAAATATTGCGAAGATTGGCTACCTGTTAAAAATATAACAAATGGAATGATTCAATTAGAAAACGGATATTTTGTTTGTGGAATTAAAGTAGAACCAAAAAACATCTTTATACTAGATGAAGGAGCCAGAAATAATGTTATAGTTCAATTAAGAAATTTCTATAATACTATAGATTTTGAATTCTGGATGATAATTGCTGATAGACCAGTTGATATTAATTTATATTTGGCTCAATTACAAGTTTTATACAATAAAACTACTAACAACATAGTAAGAAAACTAATAATGCAAGATATTAACAAAGCTAATGCTTTTATGGGAGCAGAATATAACGTAGTTGATACAGAATATTTCTTCATATTCAAAGAGAAAAGAATTGATTTAATTCAGAAGAAGTTAAGAACTCTAATGAGTGGTTTAGCCAACTGCGGATTAAACTCTATTCAGGTATCAAACAGTGATTTAAGAATGATTTTAGATAATTTCTTAAATGGTGGTACGCAAACTAATTTTGGGACGGTGATGTTTTAATGTTGAATATTAAAAGTGAATTAGCACCAAAAGGAATGAAATTTGATGTTACAGATTTCATGATAAGTGGCAAATATTGTACAATATTTACTATTGTAAGTTTCCCAAAATATATAGCACCAGGTTATCTTTCAGATCTTTCTAATATTGCTGGAGTTAAAGTAGTAGCAAAACATATCCCACTTGAATTTTCTACCATGCAAAAAATGATTAACAAAGAAATTGCTGATTTAAAGCAAAGATATCAAAATGAAAAAGATAGAACAATTCAAGAAAGAATTAGACAAGATTATGAATCATTAGAACAATTTGTTCAAATGCTTGCTGCTACCCAATCAAGAGTATTTGACTTTCAGCTACATCTAATGATAGTTGGTGATTCTAAAGAAGATTTAGAAAACAAAAAAATGAATGTAAGAAGTTTCTTGGATGCGATGGGTATGCAAGGCATACCACTTATGTTTGAACAGGAAAAAGTTCTTAAATCAATTTTACCAATATTTCCAAAGCAAGATATTGAAGATAGAATTGGTACACCAATTCCAAGTCCAACTATTGCAGCAATGTATCCTTTTATCTTCGATAGTGTTAAAGATGTGGGAAATTCAACCCTTTTTGGAGTAGATTACTCTGGCGGTGTTGTTTTATTCAATCAGTTCTTATATCAAGTAAAAAAAGAACATAATAGAAATAATGGTAACATGATTATTTTAGGTACTTCTGGTTCCGGAAAATCAACAGCTGCTAAACTATTACTTCGTAGTCATATTCGTAATGGCTATAAAGTAGTAGCAATTGACCCAGAAGGTGAACTTGAAGATATGGCTAGATTCTTAGGCGGTGACTTTCTTGACTTAGGTAAAGGTGGTCAATTTGGTATGATTAACCCACTTGAAGTCGTATTAGATGCTGATGAAGAAGATATTGCCCAAGGTCTTGGCTATACAATTTTAACAAGAGCTATCCAATCTCAAAAAGCCTTTATGAAATATTACTCACCTGACATTGAAGAAGATGTCTTAACAATGTTTAGTGAGGTTTTACAAGATACATATCGTCGTTTTAAAATAGATTTTAATACCGATTTTACTAAATTGACTAGTAAAGATTATCCTACTTTTGATGATTTATATGCTACTATTCGTGGCAGATTATTATCAATGCCAGAAAAGACTAGAGAAAAAGATGTTTTAGAAAGACTAGAACTTAAAATTAGACCATTTACTAATGAATTAAGATACTATTTTAATGGTCACACTACTTTAAATATTAATAGTGAATTTATCGTATTTAATATAAGAGATTTAATGAATAGTGATGATAATATTAGAAATGCTGTATTCTTTAATATTTTAAAATATGCTTGGGGTTTATGTTTAGATAAGTCGGTAACATCAGTATTATCGGTAGATGAGGCACACGTATTATTATCATCAAGAAATGAATTAGGTGCTGAATTCTTAGCCCAAATTCAAAGACGTAGTCGTAAATATAATAGTGGTACTATTATAATTACTCAACAGCCAACCGATTTTGCAGCACCAAATCTTATTATGCATGGTAAAGCCATATTTGATAATGCCTCATATTACTTAGTAATGGGATTAAAGAAACAGGCTGTAGATGATTTATCATTACTAATAGATTTAAATGAATCTGAAAAGAATAACATCAAATATTACAATCAAGGTCAAGGACTATTTATATGTGGCTCAAGACGTATGCAAATCTATGTAATTTGTACGAATGAAGAATTAGATTCATTTGGATCAGGTGGCGGTCTATAGAAGCAGTTTTTACTGCTTTTTTTTTCTAATTATGATAAAATAAAATGGAAATAAGGCGGTGAAGTAAATGGAAGATAAAGAACATCCTAATAATCAAGATGAGCAAACAGAAAAAGAACGACAAGAGCAAGAAAATATAGCCTCTAACAAGAGAATGGCTCAAACTGGTTTAAAAGGTGCTGCAACAGCAGCAGGTGCTTATTTAGGCGGTGAAGCTGGAGCAAAAATAGGTTCCAAGGCAGCTGATGTTATTAATAATACCCCAGTAGGTGATACACTAACAGATGCCGCTGGTAAAGTTGGCAATGAAGCAAATAAAATGTCTCCAACCGGCAATACCAATCAAAAGTTAATAAATGCAGCCGCCAATAGTGGAGCCCTTGATTTAGCAGATAAAGGAATAGATGCCGCAGCAAATAAAACGGGAGGTCCTTCTTCCAACAAGCCTGAAAATGCTCAAATACAAAATGGGAACAATCAATCTAATCAATCAGACATCACTAATAAACCAACACCAACAGATAATCAAATAGGCAATAGTTTAAAGGACAAAAAAAATCCGAATAAAAAAAATTCGGATAGCAATGATTCTGAACCAAGTGATGTTTCAAACAGAAATCCATCAAAAAAACTTCCTAACAAAAAAAAGTTTTCTAAGCATTCAAATGGCGAAGATGATGATCCGAAAGAGAATGATAAATCTAAGCCTAAATCTAAATTGAGAAGCAACTCATTAGCAAACAAAATAATGGGAAATGAAGAAAGTACTGAGGATTCTGAAGAAGATGCTGAAGAAAATCAAAGTGGTACTCAAACAATAAAAGATTTAATTAATGGCATTAGAAGAGTAGCAAGTGTAATTACTGCATTAATTTCCGCAATGCCATTAATATCAATGATTGGCATAATTATAGCAATTGTATTAATTGTTAGTGTCTTTATTGTACCAATGATAGTTAGTATAAGTCCATATGGTTCAGATGATGATGGTAATGTTTGTTTTGCCACTGCCCCATGTACTAATATCATTTTAAAAAATGGTGAAGAGGAGAAAAGATATAAATTAGATGAGTATATTGCGGGAGCAATGGTTGATTATTATGATTATTCTAGCATCGTAAAGTCCACATTAGGAATACCTAGTATAGATGACGATTTATTAAAAGCCTTGGCTGTTATAATCCACACAGATGTTTCCATATACTCAAGTTATGATTCATCAACATCAACCTGTACGATTAACGATTCATCTAAATTTAAAAGCATTTATACACCAACAGTAAACAACAATGACTCTGACATTTCAGATAGTAGTGAAGAAGAAAATCCAGATAATAATACCGAAAATACTGAAAATCAGGATCAATCTGCAGATAGTAATCAAAATGGTTCAAATGATACATCAGAAGATCTGCAAACAAACGAAGACAAATATTATTATCAAGCTAAGAAAGCCGCAAAATCGGTAATATCTGAAGTTGTAAACGTATACAGTAAAAATTTAGAATTAAAATATACTGGATATTTACAAGTTTTACATAATGCAGTAGATGCTGGCCAAGACTATCAAAAAATTATAAAAACATATATAAAAAATGATCCAGGCTTTGCTAAAACCGGAGGCACAGCAACAGATGATGATGTCGAAGATACTACTGAAGATGATAACAATAATATTGGAATTTATCCAATTTGTTATTTTGAAGAATCAAGTGATAGTGATATAGGTGTTGTACATTCTGATGATGTTTGTTCAACTGTACATATTAATAATGGAAGTAACTCCGGAGATTATACGATAGATCAATTTATCGAAGGTGTTGTATATAATGAAGCAAGAGCATGGAGTGATTCAATTGATACTTTAAAAGCTCATGCAGTAGCTGCTAGAACATATCTAGTAAATCGTGGACGTGTAGAAAATGATACATGTTACATCACTGTTGGAACCAATACAATGGGATATACTAATAATACAAATGAAGCAATTCATAAGGCTGTAACAGAAACTTCTGGCGAATATATTATGGTTAATGGTGAGATTTCAAAACAGGCTGAATGGGATGCCTTATGTATAACTAATCCTAATACAACAGGAGCCAATTATACAATATGTCAGAAAAACCAACAAATACCTAAATCTTGGTTTTCTAAAGTAAAATTATTTGGAACAATTAGTTGGTATAATGAACATAGCCATGGTCGTGGAATGAGTCAATATGGTGCATACTATTTGGCTACAGTTCAAAACCAAAGTTATCGAGAAATAATAAAGTATTATTATGGTGCTGATATTTCTATTCTTAGTTCCAAAGAATACATTATGCCTCTTAACAGTTTTACATATATATCTGGTGAAGTTCATAATAGATGTGATGGAAAATCAAGTACCCATAAAGGTTTAGATTTAGCAGCTCCAAAAGGAACACCTGTATATGCTGCTCATTCAGGTACAATTATTAAGTTTTATAACACTAACTTCCAATGTGCTGACCATTGTAAATCTGGACAATATGAAGGACTAGGTGTAAAAATTGATAACGGTGATGGCACTTATAGTGCATACATGCATTTTAGTTCAAGAGAAAATTTATCTATAGGACAAAAAGTAGAAGCTGGTCAAAAACTCGGCGAAGTAGGTAATACAGGAAGTGCCAGAGGAGCAAGTGGTGGATACCATTTACATTATCAAATGGGAAGAATATCTGATGGAGCAATTTTAAATCCAAGAGATTACTTGCCTTTAGATGAGAAAGGATTTGGCGTATGCTACAGACCATAATAAAAAGGGGGTTTTTATTGGTCGGAATTATTGTCTTAACAGGTTGTGAGGCAACTTACACAATAACTATAGATAAGGACACTATTAATGAAAAAATAGAAGTTTTAGATAACGTTAGTGATACTAGAACTGTGACAGACGTAATGGATGGCTACAAAAAGAAATATCCTGTTTATGATATTGAAGATATTATAGATGATGATCAGTTATATAATATTTTTCCTAATGCAACCTATTACAATCAAACTTATAGTATCGATTCAAATGGATATCATCTGAATTATGAATACACTTATCCAATAGATAAGTATGTTTCTGCAAATTCTGTTAATTATTCATATGATTATAAGGATGTTATCTATCAAGATAATAAGCTTAAACTAAATACTGGATGTCCAAATAGCTATTTGAGATACTGGGATATTTTTACTAATTTAACAGTCAATATCATTACAGACTATGTTGTAGCTAACAATAATGCTGATTCAGTAATAGGCAACCGTTATATATGGTATTTTAATAAAGAAAATAACTATGAAAAAAGAATTAACTTTGAAGTAGATTTAACCAAAACACAAAGTGAAGTAGATAAAGAAGAGAAAACTAAAGAAAAAAAGAATAGCTTTCTAATACCAGTTTTAATAGTATCACTTCTAGTATATAGTATAATAATATTTGTTATAATAACTAAAAGAAAAAAGAATGAAGGGTAAAAATATGAAAAATAAAGTAAAACTAATTATTTTCCTAATACCATTAATTATATTAAGTTCTGGTTGTTCTGCCACTTATAACATAAATATAAACGATGAAACTATTGAAGAAGAACTTGTTATAAGTGAAGATATAGATCAAGCTAATAAAAATTCATATATTTACAGATATGGTACTTATGATGAAAATGATATGTGCTTTGACTGTTTAAGTAAGTATATAAATTCAATGCAGGATGAGTATGTTAATAATTATTATATAAATAAAGATAATTTTGAAAGAGATAATAAGATTTATAATTATAATACTTATCAAGGAGTATATTCATATAACTTAACAAATAAAAAAGAATACTCTTTAAAGAATAATTCTTTAATAAATAATTTAATAAAAGATAGTTTAATAATAAATGATGAAAATATTATTATGCATTTAGATAATATTCCTAGTAGTATGATTGAAAAATTAGATAAAGTAAGCATAATAGTAACAACTGAATTACCAGTTATTTCAAATAATGCTGATAGCATTAGCGATAATACATATACTTGGAATTATGATAAAACTAATAACTTAAGTAAGAGTTTATCTTTATATATAGAAAAACCAAAAGTAGAAGATAATACTAAAAATGATAATACAAAAAACAATACTGATAATAAAGAAAGTAGTCCTGCTTTTGCTCTAATTATAATGATTGGTATATATGTAGCTATTATTATTGCTGTAATTAATATATTTAATAAAAAGAAAAAATTATTCTAGTAGTATTCTAACTATTATAGTATAATAAACATAGAAATTGGGTGTTGCAAGTGAAATTTAGAATATCAAAAAAAGATTTAATTATTTTAGCATGCTTTTTAGTATTTTTACTTTATTTATGTGCCATTGGAGTAATGAATTTTGTAACCTTTGGATCAACAGGATCTCTTTGGGGACTTAATCCATTTCCTGCTTTTAGTGGTGCCTATTTAGGGTTAACTCTATTACTGTATGTTGTATGTGTAATAGTTATTTTTGCATCTGTTTCTTCCTACATATTTGAAAAAAAGAGTGGCAAAGGTGTAGGATTAGTTGTTGAAGATAAACAAGAGACTGGTTATTCATCTTGGGCTAAAGAAAAAGATATTAAAACTGATAGAGGTGTTACTGAGGTAGATTATACTGCCCCAACTGTTAATGCTGCCGGTATTCCTCTAATTTATGATACTAAAAAACATAAAGTTTGGGTTGATGATGGTGAATATCATACAGTAGTTATTGGTGCATCTGGTTCTGGTAAATCACAATGTATTGTTAAACCTTTAGTTAATTTACTTGCTAAAAAAGGTGAATCAATGATTATTACTGACCCTAAGGGTGAGCTTTATACTTCAGCTGCACATCGTTTAAAAGACTTAGGATATAATGTTATCGTTTTAAACTTCCGTGAGCCTTTAAATGGTAATGCTTGGAACCCACTAACTTTGCCTTATCAATATATGAAAATGGGCAATATGGATAAAGCAACCGAGTTACTAGATGATGTTGCCTTAAATATCTTGTATGATCCCAATAATAAAGGCGAACCATTCTGGGAAAAGAGTGCTGCCGACTTCTTCTCTGGTTTAGCATTAGGACTTTTTGAAGATGCAAAAGAAGAAGAAATTAATATTAACTCTATTAGTGTTATGTCAACATCTGGTGAAGATCGTCTTGGACCATCAACTTATACAAAAGAGTATTTTACTATGAAAGGTGAAGCATCTTCAGCTTATACATTTGCATCAAATACAATTAATGCTCCTAGTGATACTAAAGGTGGTATCATGTCAACATTTAGACAAAAGATAAGACTATTTGCTTCTCGTCAAAACTTATCTGAAATGTTAGGACATAGTGATTTTAATATCTTAGATATTGGACGTCAAAAAACTGCCGTATTTATTGTTATTCATGATGAAAAAACAACTTATCATGCTCTAGCAACTATCTTTATTAAACAAGCATATGAAACTTTAATCGATGTTGCTCAAAGTAATGGTGGAAAATTACCAATAAGAACTAACTTCATTTTAGATGAGTTTGCTAACATGCCACCATTAAAAGATGTTGATTCTATGGTAACAGCAGCCCGAAGCCGTGCTATGCGTTTTACTTTTATTATTCAGAACTTTGCTCAGTTAAATGATGTATATGGTAAAGAAGTAGCTGAAGTTATTCGTGGTAACTGTGGTAATACAATTTACTTAATTTCTAGTGAGCTTGCCGCTCTGGAAGAAATTAGTAAGATGTGTGGTGAAGTTAAATCTAAAGAAAAGGATAAAACTGCATCAACACCATTGGTTACAGTAACTGATTTGCAAAAGTTTAAATTGGGTGAAGCTTTACTTATTAGAATGCGTAAGGGTCCCTTTAAAACCAAATTACAATTTGATTATAAAACCAGTTGGGGTTATCAACAAGTTGATGAACCATTCCCACATCGTGAGGCAAAAGCTGTTCAATTATTCGACATAAAAGCTTTTGTTAAAGAAAAGAAAAAAGAACAATCATTAAATAATCCTAATGCAAATAGTAATAATCCATTTGGTGGTCCAAATATTTTTGATAATCCATTTGGTAATTCACCATTCGGAGGCTCTAGTCCATTTGGAGGCTCTAGTCCATTTGAACCTTCTAATCCTTTAGGCAGTAGCCCAACGTCTCCAACAAGCCCAACTGGTGGATTAGATTTAGATGCCATGCTTAAAGATATTGATAAAAAAATTGCTGAATTAGATGCTGAAGAAGCCAAACAAAAAGAATTAGACGCTAAGAAAGCAACTGATGAAAATAAAGATAATATTAAACCTGATTTGCCAACTGATTTCAAATCTATTCCAGATATAAAACCATTAGATTTGGAAACAGATATTGAAAAAGAAGCACCAGAAATTGCAGTACCAAATGAAAATAAAAATGATATTTTAAGTTCAGTAAATACCGACATTGATTTAGGAAAAAATGATTTTTCAAAAGTAGAAAATGAAGTATCAGAGGTACATAGTAAACTTGGATCAGAACCAGTAGTTCCTAAAAACAATCATGACGATAATTTGAATTTTAAGATACCAGATTTAGATACATTGTTAGCTAATCTTGTTGGTGATGAAGATTCTAAAGAAAATATAGTTGAACATAAAAAAGAAATAAAAGAAGCCAAAGTTGAGCCAGTTAGTGAAAAAATTAGTCCTACTATTGAAGAACCTATTACTGCTCCAACTGAGGCAAATAACATCAATAACACACCAGAACTATCTAAACAACCAGAAAATGACATCATAAATGAAGTAGCAAGTGATGAGTTACAAGATCATAATAATAATGATATTATTCTTGATATTCCTAAACCAACAGTAAGCGGTAGCTTAAGGGATATGTTATATAATCCAGTTAATGCTAATTTAGGTGAATCTACGAATGATTCTAATAATAAATTTATTTCAACTCCAAGTATCAGTGAAATAACAGAAAATGCTAAAAATACTTCTATTGAAAATAAGACAATGGAAAATGAAGTAATAAAAAGTGCTGAAAAGCCAATCATTAATGTTAAACCAGAAGAAATAAAAAATGAAACTAATCAAACTATTTCAGATGATGAGTTCTTTGATGATTTCTTTGGAGATTAAAATAATTATTACTAAAAAAATACTCCTTCATAAAATATAACGAAAGGAGTTTTTTTTATGCAAGTCATTAATATTAAAAAATATAATCCTAATTTGGGTCCCTTAATTGATGTAGAAGATGCAAGTTTTTATAAAATGAAACATGTTGAGGGAGCAATCAATATTCCATTTTCAGAATTATCATATAATTTTCAAAATTTATTAGATAAAAATAGACATTATTATATATATTGTAATGCTGGAAATAAAAGTCGACGAATAGTGGCAATTCTTGAAATTTACGGTTATCAGGCAACTCAAGTTTTATTATAACCATAAAATCATCCCAAAATAAATTTACAAATTATAAATTATTTTTAAAAGGGGGGTTGAAATCATTTTTATAATTTGGTATTATGTAATCATAGAGGAGGATGAGAAATCATGGAGAAGAAAAATGTTATCTTTTTAAGTGTAATAGCTGTAGCTACATTATTAACTGCTGTTATCGGTACAACATTCGCATATTTTACTGCTAACTTTGCTGTTAGTAATAAAGATGCTGTAAATACTGTTAAAACTAAGAAATTAGCTAGTACTTCTGTTGTTATAGGTGAGAAAATTAATAGTACTGCTGCATACCCTGGCTTTAAAGGAGCTCAATCTTTAACAATTGATGGTAATGGTGCTGAAGGTGATGTTTCAGCTAAAGCTAAAATTACTGTAGCAGCTAATATTCCAGAAGCATTTAAAACTGATGTAACTTGGAAATTAATTGAAGTTCCAGTTGCAACTACAATTACTTGCAAATCATCAGTTCAAAGTACACCAGATGCAAGTGGCTTACAATACTATGATAATGCTACTTGTGAAGGTTTAACAGGTAGTGAAACAGCTGTTTTAAGTAGTTCAACAAGTTCTACTACTACTATAGATGTAGCTTATAATACACATAAGAAATATTATCTTATCGTAGATTATGCTAATAAAGGAAATCAAGATTCTCAACAAGCACAAACTTTCACAATTCAAGTTTCTGCTGAACAAGTTGCTAATAGCTAGTATTTAAATACTAATAAATTAAGACTTAACGATTAAATGTTAGGTCTTTTTTTAGTTTTAATTTTTAAAAGATAAAAAATTTAATCAATAAAAAAATAAATAGAAGGGAATAATTCTTGAATAAAAATGATAATTTTGCTATTATTATACTAGGTGATATCGTATGAAGAATAACAAGGGTATTGAGAAAAAAATATACACGGGAATGATGGCTTTTGTTTTAATGATTGGAGCTATAACATTAACTGTAACTACTTCCTATGCTTACTTTGTTGCTAAATTTAGCATAGTTAATCCAGAAAATTCAAATAGCAAATTTACTTCAGCTAATATTACAGCAACTTACAGTGATGGTAATGCAATAAGCTTAACAAATGCCATTCCTGGTACGTCAACAGCTGTTAAAACTATAAAATTTACAAACACTGGAACAGTTCCATTAAGTTATAAAATTAATTGGAAAACAATAACAAATACGGGAATTACTGGTTTGAAATATACTATATCTTGTAGTGATACAGCAACAATTGGTACAGGTACTAATTTAGAGATGCCAGATTCTCCTGATACATTAATTAGCGGTACTCTTACAGCCGGTAATTCAAATACTTGTCAGTTACAAGTTCATTATACTGATACTGATTTAGATCAATCACAAGAAATGAGCAAAACATTTAGTGCATCACTAGAAGCCGTAGCTGCCGCAACTAAATAAATGAGGCTTAACAATGATAAACAAAATAGAATCGGAACAAATAAAAGGAAAATTCTTAAATAAATTATACGATTATATAAAAAAAGATGAGAAAGAAAGAAATTTAGTATTAGCACTCATGGTATCATGCTTTGTAGTCGCTTTAATATTTACAATTGTATCTTCCATCATGATATACATATCGTTTAAAAAAAGTGTTAATTCCAGCAATAATCAACCGAAAATCAATATTGTAGAAGGAGATAGTACAAATGAATAACGAAAAAAATGATAAAGAAATATTAGAAATGCCTAAGAAAAAAGAAAATTTAAATGATATTGGTACACAAGAATTAGTTGAAAAAAAAGAAAATGATCAATCTAAAAAAAATAAAACCTTGAAAAGAATAATAATGACTATTATTATTATCATAATAATTCTTCTTTTAATAATTGGGTGTTGTACTTCTAAAGGTCCACATTTTTGGATGAATATCGATATAAATAATGATGAAATTCCAGAAGTTAACTTAGATGTTGATGACGATGGCAAATGTGATGCCAACTGTTCAAAGTGGTTTAGTAAGAAACCACATATCAATATCACATATAGCAAAACTAAACTCGATGAAGTATTTTTCAATATCGATACTGATGGTGATGGTAAACCAGATAAAAATTTAATGAATCAAGATATTGATGGCGATGGTAAGTGTGATTTAAACTGTGATACGGATAATGATGGCTGGCCTGATATAAACATTGATATTGACGGTGATGGCAAACCAGATATAAATATTGATGTCGATGGTGATGGTAAAGCTGATACTAACATTGATACTAATAACAATGCTAAACCAGACATGAATTTAGATATTAATAAAGATGGTATTCCAGATGTAAACGTTGATAAAGATGGTGATGGTAAAGCTGATTGGAATAAAACTAATACTGACACAGACGGTGATGGTAAGTGTGACTTAAACTGTGATGACGATGGCGATGAGTGGCCAGATCGTAACATTGATTTAGATGGTGATGGTAAGACCGATTTAAATATTGACACTAATGGCAACGGCAAACCTGATACTAATTTAGATATAAACAAAGATGGACATGCTGATGTAAATATTGATAAAGATAATGATGGCAAAGCTGATTGGAATAAGACTAATACCGACACAGACGGTGATGGCAAGTGTGACTTAAACTGTGATGACGATGGCGATGAGTGGCCAGATCGTAATATTGATATTGATGGTGACGGTAAACCTGATATTAATATTGATACCAATGGCGATGGCAAGGCTGATACTAATTTAGACATCGATAAGGACGGTAAACCAGATATTAACGTTGATAAAGATAAAGACGGTAAAGCCGACTGGAATAAGACAAACCAGGATACTAATGGCGATGGTAAATGTGATTTAAACTGCGATGATAATAAAGATGGCTGGCCAGATCGTAATATTGACGTTGATGGTGATGGTAGAGCTGATTTAAATATTGATACTAATGGTAATGGTAAGCCAGATACTAATTTAGATATTGATAAAGATGGTAAAGCTGATGTAAATGTTGATAAAAATAAGGATGGTAAAGCTGACTGGAATAAGACTAATACTGATACTAATGGTGATGGTAAATGTGATTTAAACTGTGATACCAATGGCAATGAATGGCCAGATATCAATATTGATATTGATGGTGATGGCAAAGCTGATTTAAACATTGACACTAACAAAGATAATAAATGTGATGTAAACTGTGATACTAACGGTGATGGTAAGGCTGATAATAATATCGACACTAATGGTAATTTATTGCCAGATACAAACTTAGATTATAATAAAGATGGTAAACCAAATATTAATGTTGACAAGGATAAAGATGGTCAAGGTGATTGGAATAAAATGAACCAAGATACCGATGGCGATGGTAATTGTAATTTGAATTGTGATACTGATAACGATGAATGGCCAGATCGTAATGTTGATTTAGATGGTGATGGCATTTGTGATGTAAACTGTGATACTAACGGTGATGGCAAACCTGATACAAATTTAGATATTGACAAAGATGGCAACCCAGATATTAATGTTGACAAAGATAAAGACGGTCAAGGTGATTGGAATAAAATGAACCAAGATACCGATGGCGATGGCAAGTGTGACTTAAACTGTGATGACGATAAAGATGAATGGCCAGATCGTAATGTTGATTTAGATGGTGATGGCATTTGTGATGTAAACTGTGATACTAACGGTGATGGCAAACCTGATACAAATTTAGATATTGACAAAGATGGTAATCCAGATGTAAATGTTGACAAAGATAAAGATGGTAAAGGCGACTGGAATAAGATGAATCAAGATACCGATGGCGATGGCAAGTGTGACTTAAACTGTGATGATAATGGTGATGAATGGCCAGATCGTAATATTGATGTCGATGGTGATGGCAAAGCTGACTTAAATATTGATAGTAATAAAGATGGTAAATGTGATTTAAATTGTGATACTAATAAAGATGGCAGATGCGATTATAATTGTGATACTGATGGCAACGGCAAGTGCGACAACAAATGTAATGAAATAGAAATAATATTAGGTCAAAATTTCTTCATTGAAGACATAATCGTTTTAGATGAAAAAGATATTGAACCAGGTTGGAGTGGCAAACAAGTATTCAAAATAAAAAATAATAGTAATGATACTGTACGTTACACATTAAATTGGAAAAATGTTGTAAATACATTTACAGAAAAAAATAATTTAGACTATACTTTAACAAGAAATGATCAAAAAATAGGATTCTCTAAAGCTCCATATATTGAATCTCCATTAATAGAAAATGAAGTAATTGCTCCAAATTCAGAAAATATTTATGTAATTAATTATGAATTTAAAGAAACATATCAAGATCAAAATGCTGATCAAGGAAAACTATTCCGTACAAACTTAGAAATAGTTGTTAAATAATTAGAAAGGACCAAACAAGATGAATAGAAAAGATAATAGTAAAAAATCCATCTTTAAACTTATAGCAGATATTCTTACTTGGACAATTTTTGCTATACTAATGATAGTAGCAGCCTTTCTAATTTATTATGTAATTGCTAATGCTGTATATTCTAAAAAAGGCGAAAGATTTAAACCAATTGTTTCGTTATATACAATAATTTCTGGTTCAATGTTACCAACAATTAAGGTTTATGATGTTGTTGTTAACTTAAGAGTAGATGATCCTAGTAAATTACATGAGGGAGATGTCATAACATTCATTTCTCAAAGTAAAATAAATTATGGTGATACAATAACCCACCGAATTAATAAAATAACATACGATAATGGTACTTATTACTTTACAACAAAAGGTGATAACAACTTAGTTCCAGATGACTCACCAGTTGAATTTAATAATATTATAGGTAAAGTTATCTTAAAAATACCTCAATTAGGTCAAGCTCAATTTTTTCTATTAAAACAAGGTTCTAAATTATTCTTAATTTTAATTCCATCATTTGGTATTTTAATATATGATTTACTTAAAATGTTAAACTTAGTAGATACTAAGAAAAAAGTAGACAGATCTCTAGAAGTTAAAGAAAATAAATTATCAAAAGAAGAAGAAGAAAAATTAAAAGAAGAAATAAAAAATAGATTAAGTGATAAGAATATACCTGATAATTCAGAAACAAAATCCGTAGTTGAAAAAATTAACACTACAACAGAAACTAAATATATTGAAGAATTAAACACTGCAGAAAAAGTTGATGAAAATAAGATAGAAATTGCTGAAAAACAAGCAAAAAATCAAGAAGAAAAAGTCGAAGATGAAATCGTAGTACCTAAAACTGTATCTAAAGAATCTTTACAAGCTGTTGAGTCAAATAAAGGAGAAAATACGGAAGCATCTAACTCATCAAAAACAAAATCAAAAGCAAATAATAATACTTCTAAAAACAAACAATCAAATAATAAAACAAACAGAAATCATAATTATTACAACAAGAATAAACACCAAACAAATAAATATAAGAAAAACAACCACAATTCCAATAAAAATAATTATAAAAAAGCAGAAAATAAAAATGCTAACAAGTTAGATATTGATGTTGATAAAGTATTAACAAAAATAAAAAATAAAGACTATTAAAATTAAACCTATAAGAATAATAAAAAATTCTTTATAGGTTTTTATTTTTGTTATATTTGTCTCTTTTTTTTTAATAATTCATATATTAGTAACAGGTGATTAATATATGAATTTTAATGATGAATTTTTTAATAAAGTTGAAAAGAAGACTAAAGTAAACAAAAAAACCATTTTAGATTTAGCTGAAAAGTTAAATAATGGCAATATGAAAAATGAAAATACTATTAGAGAAGTTATTGGAACATTATCTAAAATAACTGGTAAAAATATTAGTAAAGAAAAGGAAGATAGAATAATAGAAACAATCTTAAAAGATAAAGTGCCAAAAAGTATCGATAAAATGTTTTAAAAGATATAATTCATATGATATAATTATCTAATATATGTGAGGTGATTTATATGAATATGAATAAGATGGCAAAATTTTTAAAAAAATTGCGTGAAGATAGAGGGTTAACTCAAGAACAACTTGGAGAAATTATAAATGTTAGCAGATCATTAATATCGAAATGGGAAAATGGCAATAAAATGCCTGCTGTTGAATGCTTGCGAGCCCTATCTAAATTTTATGACATAACAATTGATGAAATAATATTTGGTGAACGTAAAACGAAAGAAAATGCTTTAGAGATAGATTCATTATCAGCCACTATCATAACAGATAGCCGTAGAAAATTTGATCTTGCTTGCAAGGCTTTTAGTGGAGTTATATTAATTTTACTTTTTATAATATTTGGAGCTTATTTTATTTTAAATTATAATGCATATAAATTATATAGTGTTGGTGCTAAAGGTGAAAACTTTGATATTAAAAATACTTTAATGCTTATTACTAAAAATGAGTCATACATCCAATTTGGTAATATTACTGATTCTGATGGTGATGATACAACATATGATGGTTATAAATTCTATGCTCTAGATGGAGATAAAAAGATTGTACTAAGTAATCGTGAAGATAATGCTATATTAAGAGATTTTGATAATAAAGATAATTATTTGAATTTTTCTAATTTAGAAAAGTACATTGATGATTTATATGTAGATATTTATTACGATGACAAAATTGAAACTTTAAAATTAGATGTTAATTTGGAAATGTCTAATAATAAAATATTTAATTTTAATAATCGCAATGCCAGTAGTATTAATAAGAATAAAACTAAAAATAATAATAAAAATTTACCAACATTTATTTCCAAAAATTTTACTTACGATGAAGATAAAAACGTTTATAAGTATGAAACAAACATCAATAATGAAAAAGTTATGATTGAATATGATCAAAATATAAAAAATCTAACTATAATTACAGAAAACAATAAAATTATATATGACAATCAAGCAAAAAATATTTTTGTGTTGGAAAATAATACAGGTTCTTATAATAAATTAATAATATTTGATGTCAAAAGAGATAGTTGCATATATGGTGATTGCCAAAAACATTATAATTTCATTGATGATTTTAACAGTAATTATAAGCATATGATTGAAAATTAATGATGTGACGAAACGGAACGTAAAATTTCTCAACTTTGTGTTACAATGAAAACATGAAAGGAGAGAATGAATGTGAAAAGATTACTATCGTTGTTAGCATTATCAACTGCCATAATTGGTATTGGTACAGTAAATGCCGAAGCAAATAATAATATTTATTATACTAATCCAAATGGTATCAACCTAACAGAAAAAGAGTATAATCTAGTAAAAACTATGTTTGATGATCACTTTCTTGAAATTATGAATCAAGATGATTATAACTATATTAATCGGCTTGATGTTAATAATAAAGAAGTTGAAGTAACAGTTAAAGAACCAGATTATATTCAATCAAGAACATCATCATACGTCGAAACACAAGCTAAGAGATTAGCAATTGGTAAGTCGTGTGATAGCAATGCTTGTACAATAATGATGAATAATACTTGGAAATATGTTCCAAAAGTTAAAAGTTACGATGTTATTGGGGCAATGTTTTCTAACACATCACTTTACGATAATAGTAATGCCACTGTTTTTAAGTTTGATGGTACAAATCATGTTTGCGATAATTATGTTATAAATTCTGATGGTATCGGTTGTTCTTATAAACTAGACTCAAATGCAACAGAAGAATTTTATACTTATATGACTTTTACTGTTCACACTAGTGGACTAGTCTATGGTAGTTATCAACATGCTACAAGCACAGTGACATTAAGTCAAAGTAAAAATTATTCATTTAATATAAATGGATATGGAAACGTATTCCTATTCAATACTTCTAAGGCAAGAAATTCTTATGATGGTATGGATGGGGTTTCAATTTATGTTTAATATTTAAAGAAAAAAGATAAAGATAAAAGATGAAAAATTATTATAATAGTATTAGAAATTTGACTAATACCAAACTAAGTTTAATGTATTATTTAAAGCCAGGGAAGGAGAGAACTGTCAATTAAAACTCACTAAGGCGAATAGAATAATACATAAAATAAATAAACAAAAAAACTACAATAAATAAATTATTTACTAAAAAAGAATCAAGTTTTATATTGATGTGAACCCTATTTAGGAGACATTATAAAAAA
>ULOC01055123.1_pt1 | contig 33109 bp, 26 predicted proteins | sample 1952181 | NCBI WGS metagenome assembly ULOC01 (sample SAMEA4835592, study PRJEB28245) | human gut metagenome | biome: gut microbiome; material: fecal sample | place: Denmark | collected 2008
TTATAAGACTTTGAAAAAAACTGTCAGCTATTCAGAGAAAAATCATAAGTATCACCTACTTTATTATAACAAAAAAATAGGATATGGTCTCCTATTTAGTTAGTATCTATAATAAATGGTTCATTTGCAGTTCCAGTTCCACCAGAAATTTTAACATCTGATTTTAAATTTATAACAGGACGAACACCGTTACTTCCACCAACGCTTGATCCAATATAAAGGTAACCATCTTTAACTAGATTCCACTCTCTAGCATAACTCTTCGTTGCATAAAATACCGATGGCGACATGGTCCAGTAATGTTGAATTGAATAAGCCCATGACAATTTATTTATATGTCTTTGATCTATACCAGCAAATACTATTTCATCGTAAGTTATTAAACCAACTGGATAAGTTAAGGCTTTATTGCCTACGCTGGAATCTACTGTAGTATATAAATCTCTTGCTGGCTCCGGACAAATAAATTGGGCTGCACTTGCTAGATATCTAGCATAAGCACCAAATGTAGTATCCTTATCCGTTTGAACACCATCACCACTGCTACTGCTGTATAAACTACGGTCACCACAGAAGCCCACGGCAGTTGAAACATATTGGTCATAGCCTTTATCAGCGATATTTGTTTTATACCAATTATCAATAGTCGTCTTTATTGTCGATGACGTTGCGTTAGTATGAACCTCATCAAACATTGTCCCATCTTGATTACCATACATATAGCCTACATAAGCAGGATCGTTATAATTGATATTAAATTGCGAATTGCCTATTGTTTGTTCTCCACCAGTGGCGTTTTTTTCTGTTCCATCATAAATAAGTCTTATGGAACCATCCCCATTTATTCTTACAATCTGCCAATAAAAGCCAGCAAACTGAACAATATTGTTTTTTACATTACCTCGATAATAATAGGTTGTTCCATAATCATCTGTTCCTTGATATATACCTTTATCAGATTTATCAGTTTCTAATTCGGTTTCTGTCAAGGTTACCATAGTAAGTTTATATGTAACACTATCATATGTAACATCATGCCATGTCGTTGTCCCAGTTGTCTTCGTTGCTCCTGTTACTTGATAAATCGTTATATCACCACCACCAGTAGAAGTATACAATTTGTCAGTTGTCTGATTGTATGCAATACTTTCTGTTTGAAAATAATACTTTTGATTACCACTAAAATCTAAAGTTGTTGGATCAACATACACTGGATCTACTAACGAATATCTTGCCGTTGAACTATCAAACTTCTTTGTTTTAAATAAGCGTAACTTCGTATCATTCAAAGTCAAATTACTGGCTTGAGTAGTTTTATCCTCAGTACCAGTATCTTTATTATAAGTATTTATAACACTTTCTGCTGGTTTAGTATAATCCTTACTAACAGTACTCCCGGTTTTTTCAACCCACTTAATAACTGGCGCCGTCTGACTTAAATCAACTTCTTGCTTATTAGCAATCTTGGTCTTAGCAATAGCAGGTGTAGTTTGATATTCATTTGCTAAGATTGCATCATGTAAGGTGGTATATCCTTCTTTAATGGGATTCCATGTACTAGGTTGAGCTTTAACGACAATTTTAGATTTAAAAGTTTTCGTCTCATTATCTAAATCTTCTAAAGTAGTATCATAATCTATCCATAGTCTTAAAGTATAATCTTCACTATCACCACTACCTAAAGAACCTTTAGCTAATATATGACTTTCTATACTACCTGTATTTACTGTATCAGTAGATTCATAATCACTTAACAATTTCAATTCTTCATTATTTAGCATAACTTTTAAGAATTTACTATTTAAAGTAGTATTTTTTAAACTTTCTAAATTTACTGTATAACTTGCAAAGATATCACAAGTATTAGTTATAGTAAAACTAAATGGTGTTAATTTTTTACCTTTTTCATCACTTATTGGATATGTATTTTCTAAGTCTATACTATTCTTTTGGCTTGTTATTGAAACATCAAAACATTTAGTATAAGCAGTATTTGTTGTATCTTGGCTAGTGGTTATATTCCACATTGAATAAGATATACCTATTCCAAGTAATAATATTAATACTAAAGACACACTTATAAACAATATATTTTTCTTTTTCATAAAACTATTCTTTCTAATAAATAAGTAACTGGGGCCATTTTGATAAGAGAATTTTTATAAAATAAATAAAGTTTGAAGTTACTATTTTTATTTTGGCCCCAGTTACTTATTTATTTGTATCTATGATAAATGGATCATTTGATGTACCAATTCCCCCAGAAATTTTAACGTCCGATTTTAGATTAATAACTGGGCGGGCACCATACAAGCCAGCCACATACCAACCGTTAGTAAGATTACCAGCACTACTTTGATACCACTCAAAAGCAATGTTGTTTGCCTCAGCAAAGCCAGAAGGGGACATTGTCCAGTAATGTTGCGTAGAATAAGCCCATGATAATTTATTTATATGTCTATTATCCATACCAGCAAAAACTAGTTCATCATAAGTTATTAAACCTACCGGATAAGTTAAAGCTTTATTTCCTATGCTAGAATCGGTAGTGGTATATAAATCTCTTGATGGTTCTGGACAAGTAAATTGTGCAACATTCTTTACATATCTTACATAAGCGCCGAAATTTGTATTTTTATCTGTTTGAATTCCATCGCCATTATCATTTGTACCCCAAATGCCTGCAGGAAGACTTCTATCGCCACAGAAACCAACGGCATTAGATAGATAACTGCCATAACCTTTATCCACAATATTGGTTTTATACCAATTATCAACAGTCGTCTTTATAGTCGATGACGTGGTGTTGGTATGTACCTCATCAAATGTTGTCCCATCCGGATTACCATACATATAACCAACATAAGCCGGATCATTATACGAACTGTTAAATTCTGAAGTACCAATAGTTTGATTTTCACCAGTAGCATTTTTTTCAGTTCCATTATACATTAATCTAATTGAACCATCGCCATTAATTCTTACAATTTTCCAATAATGCCCAGCAAAATAAACATTATTATTTTTGACATTACCACGATAATAATAAGTTGTACCATAATCATCAGTTCCTTGATAAATTCCTTTATCCGATTTATCAGTTTCTAATTCTGTTTCTGTCAAAGTCATAGCATTTAGGTTATAAGTAATGCTATCATAAGAAACACCGTTCCATATTGTAGTTCCGTTAGTTTTAGTTGCTCCTGTTATTTGATATATAGTGGTACCTCCAAGCCCACGGTTAACATGCAATTTTTTATTTGATTGATTATACCCAACAGACTCTTCCAAAAAATAATATTTAATATCACCACTAAAATCTATAGTTGTGGGGTCAACATAAACGGGATCTGACAATGAATATGTGGCTGTTTCACTATTAAATGTTTTTGTCGTAAATAAGGCTATTTTAGTATCATCTTCCGTTAAGTCACTAGTTTGGTCGTCACTTTTAATAGCTGTACTAGCTGGTTTAGTAGAATTTTCCGTGATCATAGAGCCAGTCTTTTCGGTCCACTTAATAATGGGTGCTGTATTACTTAAGTCAGCTATCCCTTTTGCAGCAATCTTTTCTTTAGCTAGTTCTGGAGTTGTTTGATATTCATTAGCTAGAATGGCATCATGTAAAGTATCATAACCAGCTTGAACTGGACTATAATTACCAGGTTCTGATACCACAACTATCTTAGTTTTAAACATTTTATTCATGACATCATCATCAATTGTGGCATCTTCATCCATCCAAAATGATACCGTATAATCAACACTATCCCCAGCACTTAAATAACCTTCAGCAATAGTCCTGGATTCTGTACTATTTTTAATAGATGTATTAGTTTCTTTAAAAGTATCTAAAGTACTTATTGCTTCGTTATTAACTCTTACCGCTACCCATTTACTATTTAAAGTAGTACCTTCTAACATCTCCATATTTACATAGTAATGAGCAAATATTGTACAAGTATTTTTTAAAGTAAAACTAAATGGTTTTAATTTTAACCCTTCTTCATCCGTTATAGGATAAGTACTTTCTAAGTTAATTTCATCTTTTTGATCAGTCATTTCTAAATTAAAACAGCCGGATGTTCCTTTATTAGCTTTATCACTTATAAATGTAAAACGCCAATAAGCATATGATAAACCTATACTTGTTAATATAATAAATAATCCCAAAATAATTAAATTTAATTTACTTTTTCTTTGCATAATCCCAAATCCTAACTACTTTTATTATTACCAAATTTTTAAAAATAATTACTAAATTAGTAGACTCACTATAACTACTAATCCGTATTTAAGTTTTCATAGAGTATCAAACTCTATGAAAAATGGCTTTTAAAGCCAGCATTCACCTACATTTCTAAAAATTTTGACCATAAATTTCGACCACAATATACTTTGAAAAATTGTTTTTAAAATATGAATAAAGTCCCATAAATACTTGGATTGTATTAAAAATAAGTGACTAGAAATTTGACCATAATAGAATTTAATTTAAGCTTTTAAATACTTAAATTATATGATATATTTAGTATATAAGTTAAAAATAGATACTGAAGATAAGCTTTCATAGAGTTTGATATTCTATGAAAGCTTTCTTTTTTATATAATATTTTAACCAAATATTAAAAAATTATGAATTAAAAAAATATATATTTACTTAAAATAAAGTAAATGATACTATTAAGATAGAAAGAGGTTTGTTTTATATGGAAAATAATGAAAAACCAGTAATAAATAATGATACTGGTAATCTAAATAACAACGAAGATATTATTAAAAATAAGAATAAGAATAATAAAAAGAAATGGATTATTATAACAGCTGTTATTTTACTAATAATAGTACTTGGACTAGTTATCTTCTTTAAAGTAAGAAGTAATAAAAATAATAGTAATGATGATAATAATAATCAAAACCAAACAGAAGTAAAAAGAGAAAATAAGTATAGTGCTTATCAATTAAAAGATAATACCCTATCTAATTTTGATCTTTACTTTTTACAACTAGAAAATGATAAAAAAAATATGGTTTATAGTCCCCTATCTATTAAGTATGCACTTGAAATGTTAAGTAGTGGTACTGATAAGGAAACTAAATATCAAATAGATGATATTTTAGGAACCTATACTAATAAACAATATATTAGTAATAAAAATATGTCTTTTGCTAATGCTTTATTTATAAATAATAGTTATAAGAATAATATTAAATCTTCTTATATAGATACTTTAAAAAATAAATATAATGCTGAAGTTATTTATGATGATTTTAAAAATGCTAATACTATTAATAAATGGGTTAGTGATAAAACTTATAAATTAATTAATAATTTATATGATGATGTTACAGATAACGATTTTATCTTAGCTAATGCTCTAGGTATTGATATGGAATGGGTTAAAAAGATTCAAGATGAAGATTATTCTTATTATGTAGATTATGCTCATGAAAAATTTAATAAAGTAATTGATTCTTTAACTCTTGCTGATTATACAGGTATTAATTTTACTGGATATAATAAAAAAGCCAAAGCAGTAGAAATTGGAGCAGTTGCTAATAAGTATGACATTATTAGTAAATTAGGTGAAGATAATATTCGTAAAAAAGTAACTGATGAATACAACAAATGGTTAAAAAATGGTGATGAAGAATCTAGTATGTGTGGTAATCCAGATAATTTAGATGATGCGGATAAATTAAATTTAGATCAATACATTAAAGAATTAAAAGAAAATTATAAAAAAATTAGTAGTTCAACTGATTTTGAGTTCTATGTTGATAGTGAAACTAAAGTATTTGCTAAAGATTTAAAAACTTATAATGGTACTACTCTACAATATATTGGTATTATGCCTACTCAAGATAATCTAAGTACTTATATTAAAAATATTAATGCTGATAAAATAAATAGTTTAATTAGTAATTTAAAGTCTATTGAACTTAATAGTTTTAAAGATGGAGTTATTACTGAAATATCTGGTTATATTCCTATGTTTAAATTTGATTATGAATTAAAATTAGTTAATGATTTAAATACTTTAGGAATTAAAGATGTATTTGATAAAGATAAAGCTAATCTTTCTAATTTAACAAGTGATAGTGCTTATATTAGTAATGCTAAACATAAAGCTAATATTGAATTTTCTAACGAAGGTATTAAAGCTGCTGCGGCAACTAGTATTGGTGGTGCAGGTAGCGGTAGTTGTGAATTTAATTATAAGTTTGATGTTCCTGTTGAAAAAATTGATTTAACTTTTGCTAATCCTTATATGTTTATTATTCGTGATAAGGATACTGGCGAAGTATGGTTTACGGGAACTGTTTATGAACCTGTAGAATTCGTAGCTAATCCTGGTTTTCCAGCATAAGTAAGTTTTAAAACTTACTTTTTTTATCTAAAAAAATCAGTCTAAATAGACTGATTTATTTTGTCTTTTTTCTTTTAAATATCTCTTCTTCTTTACTAACATAATCATCAAATGCATGAGTTTTGGTTGTTATTCCTAAAGTATTATTAACATCATAATTAAAAGAATTAAAAAAACAAAAATTTCTAGCTTCTACATTAATAAAATAATCTGTATTATCATAATTTCTACAATTAGGATTAACCGTATATAAAATTTCACTACTACTAGCAAATTTAATAGAATACATAGATAAATATAAAAGAATATTTTCAATATTATAAGATGCCATAACATTATTTTCAAATTCTTGATAAAGGTTAGTATATCTTATAACAGGAAATAACTCTTCTTTTGATACTGTTATAATTGTTCTTTTTAAATAGGATAAGTAATTAATATTAATTGTTTGCATTTTAATAATATATTCATTAAGTTTTTGATAATCCGAAATATTTAGATGATTATAATTATTACGATAATTAAGATATGGTTCTACTCTTTTAATATATTCATTTAAGGCTTCACATAATCTATTTAAATAATTTTTATCCTTTAATGATTCATTAGCAATTTTTAAGTTAGTATAAACAGCCATAATTTTGTCAAATTGCATATAAATGCCAAAAAGCTGGCTGGCAAGCCAATAATTTAAATGATAAGTGCCATCTGGGTTTAAATCAGGATTATAATATGTAGACTGGTAACTATTTTGATAACCATACTGATAATTATAGTTGGTATTAGTATTCGAAGTATTTTTAGTATCTGTTTGATTATTTGTCCTACTATTATCTCTTGTGTTAGAATGTTTTTTTAAATTTTTTATTACTATTTCATAAGCAGCATTTATTTGTTTCATTTTTTCTTCATAATAAGCTTTGTTTTCTGGATGAATATCAGGATGATAAGCATTTACTAATTTATAATAAGCTTTTTTTATTTCATTTTCAGTAGCATTTGTAGAAATGCCTAGTATTTGATATGGATTCATAGTTAGACTCCCCTCATAAGTGAGTATTACTCTAAGGCAAGATTTACATTTTGTCAATAGCAATCTTGTTTATAAGATTAAAAATCAGCTCCCTTAAGAACTGATTTATTTAAAAAATGTCCTATTTCTAAAAATTAAAAACCATAAAAAGGTGGTTTTGATTAAAATATTAGTATTTTAAAGCCTATTACAATTAAGATAAGTCCCCCTATTACTTGGGGTTTATTAGCTATTTTACTACCAAAATAATTACCTAAATAAGGACCTATAAAACACATTAAAAAGGTAACTAGACCGATTAAACTTAAAGAAATTGTCATATTAACATCTAGAAAAGCAAAGGAAAGACCAACTGCAAAGGCATCTAATGAGGTAGCAATTCCTAGAACTAAAAGATTCTTGATGCTAATATTATAATTTAATTCTTCTTCTTTCGTAATAAGCATATTAAGTCCAATTAAATCAAGAATTAAAAAAGCAATAAATTTAGTAAAGAAAGTTACTTGGGAATCAAAGTTAAAGGCTACCATAAAGCCAAATAATGGCATCAAGACTTGTAAAATACTAAAAGTAAGGGCAATTTTCAACTTGTTAAAAAGATTAAGATACTTATATTTAAGTCCTAAAGTAATAGATACAACAAAAGCATCACAAGCAAGACCAACAGCTATTAAAAATAGTTCTATTATTGTCATATTATATTTTATTTATTTTTTTACCTTTGATAATAGTCATTAAGTTTTCTAAAAAAGTTTCCCAAAGATTACATTTTTCAATATCATAAGATATAGTTACATCTTCTTCTCTTACTATTAGACCTTCATTATCTAAGATTTCTACTGTTCCAACTTTAGTACCAGCTTTAATAGGAACAGTAATTTTTTCTACTTTTAAATTATAAGTATAGTTAGGAATATCTTTTTCTTTACTTATTAACTCAGTTACGGGATTTTTAACTACAATTTTAGCGGTCTTTTGTTTACTTTTATCAATATAAATGGTTCCTAGTTCTTGAGATTTATCTAAAATAGTATTAAGTTTAAAAGAGTTAAAAGCATAATTTAACATATTAGCTGTTTCACTACTTCTAATATCACTAGATGGTTCACCCATAACAACTGTTATATAACGAACATTACCTTTTTTAGCAGTGGCAGTTAAACAGTAGCCAGCTTCACTAGTATAACCCGTTTTTAGTCCATCTACTCCTTCTAAAAAACGTACTAGTTTGTTGGTATTAACAAGCCAAGTTCTAGAGCCATCTGGTTTATTAAAATAATCTTCATAAATAGATGTATAATTTAAAACTTTTTCATGACTTATTAGATTAGAAGCCATAATAGCCATATCATAAGCAGAGCTATAATGATTATCAGCATGTAAGCCATGAGGATTGGCAAAATGAGTATTAGAAAGTCCTAAGTCTTCGACTTTTTTATTCATCATATCAACAAAATTTTCAACACTGCCGCCAATAAATTCTGCAAGGGCGATAGCTCCATCGTTGGCGGAGGCAATACTTACACCTTTAATTATTTCTTCTAAGCGAATATTACTACCGGCTTCTAAAAACATTTGCGACCCACCCATATCCTCTGCTCTTTTAGAAATATTTACCATATCATCTAGGGAAACGCGACCATTATCAATAGCTTCAAAAGTGAGTAAAAGAGTCATTATTTTGGTCATTGAAGCAGGTTCTAGACGTTCATTACTATTCTTTTCAAAGATTATTTTACCGGTAGTTGGTTCAATAATAATAGCGCTTTTAGCATTGCTAGCTAAATCAATTGCGAAAACAGAAAATGGACAAAGAAATAAAACTAATAAAAAACATATTTTTTTCATAACAATTACCTCTATTAAAATTTATGAAAGAAAATAAAGTTTATTACTTTAATATGGTTAGACTAAAAGAAAAAGAATGACTTTTAATCATTCAAATTATTTTACCTACTCATTTAGTTAAGTCTTTTTTTAAAATATGAGCTTTATAAGTGTTTACTGCTAACTCGGCAACAGTCATTTGTCCGATGCCTCCAGGAACTGGTGTAATATAACTAGCTTTTTCTTTAACGTTTGTAAAATCAACGTCTCCACATAAAGAACCATCAGGTAATCTGTTAATGCCAACATCTATAACAATAGCTCCTGGTTTTACCATATCTTCCGTAATGAAATTTGGTATCCCAACTGATGCTACTAATATATCGGCATTATTTGTATAGAATGGTAAATTATTGGTTTTAGAATGACATAATGTTACAGTTGCGTTCTTATTAGTCATTAAATTAGCTAATGGTTTGCCAACTAAGTTACTACGACCAATAATAACAACGTTTTTACCTTCGATAGGAATATTATAATGATCTAATAAGTCAATGATTCCCATTGGGGTACATGGTATCAATCCATCTTTATTATGTACAAGCATACCAGCATTAATATCTGTTAAGCCATCAACATCTTTACAAGATAAAATACTATTTTGAACCTTGTTAGCATCCAGATGTTTTGGAATTGGCATTTGCACTAAAATGCCATCTACGACATCATCGTTATTTAGATTTTCTATAATTTTTAATAACTCATCTTCTTTGATATTGCTAGGTAATTTTATATGTTGAAATTTATAATTTAAATCTGTAGCCATTTTATTTTTTTGACGAACATATACAGAGCTTGCCGCATCATCCCCTATTTGTATTACAACTAGCCCAATTGATTCATTTAGTTTTAGCAATTTTTCCTTTAATTCTTTTAAAATTTGAATTTTCACTTGTCTACCATCTAATATGCTCATGATATTACCTTCTTTCTACATTTTTATTTTACTATAAACAATTTTTAATGAAAAGCAAAATTTAAAATAATAAAAACTTAAAACTTATTTTATACTTTTCTCCTAAAAGATTTAGATTTATGTTACAATTAAAACTAGAGAAAGAAATATAGACAAAAGGAGTATTAAATACTATATCTTTCTATAAAAATAGTATTTAAGTAATTTAATTTATGAATGATAATGATAAAAAAAATAAGCAAGAATTGCCAAAATTAAAAGATGACAAATTGGTAAAAAATAGTAAAAAAAAGACAAAAACGGAAACTAAAAATACAAGTAAAAAAACAAAATCTACTAGTAAAAAAAGTTCTTCTACTAATACAGCAGCTAAGAAAAAAAATACTACCACTAAAAACAAGACAATTAGTAGTGCTAAAACCACAAATACGGTAAAGAAAAATAATAAGAAGAAAATAGAAAGTAAAGATAATACTAAAAAAGAGATAAGTTCTAAAATAAATAAAGAAATAAAAGAAAATAAAGATAATAATATTAATAAAGCTATTAAAGAAGAAGTAAAAGATAATGTTAATAATATTAGTATTGATAAAACTATAGAAAAAGAAAATAAAAATATAATAGAAGAAAGTTTAGAAAATAAAAATGATAATACTGTTTCTAAAACTGATGTTTCTAAAATGGAAAAAGTAACTATTTTAAATACTAATGATAAAAAAATTAAAAGTCCTAAGAGTATAAAAGATGTTATAAAAGAAACTAGTAAAAAGATTCCTAATGAAAAAATAGTTATTAATGATAATTCTTTAGTAAAAAATAAAAATTATAAAAATGAATTAAAAGATATTAATAATAATAAAGAGTTTGCTAAGGCTATATGGGATACTGATGATATAACAGAAGCTATTAAAACAGAGGCAAATAATCAAGAAAAGTTAAATAACGAAATAGATGAAATGTTAATTAAAGAAAGAAAGTATAATTCTTTTGAACCATTTATTATTATCATTTTACTTATTTTATGTTTCTTAGGTCTTTACTTTATTTTATTTACTAAAGATAGTGCTATTATAAATAGTGCTCTTACTAATATTAATAATAATCTTACTAGTTCTTTAAGTGAACTTAATACTATTAAAGAAGAATTAAATAAAGGTATTACGGGTACGGCTACTCTAGATACTACTAGTAGTTTGTATGCTTCCTTAAAAGATTTTACTTATGATTTTAGTCTTTATAATAAGAATAATAATTTTTATGGTAATATAAAGCTTTCAAAGGATGATAAAACAATTAATAATACTTATAGTTACTTAGATAAGAATCTTTATATTGCAACCCCACTATACTACTTTCCTATTCAGATTAATAATCCTATTAAAGTTAATCCTTTAAGTATTAATTATAGTAATTTAAATAATAATATTGAAGTTATTAAAAATTATTTAACTAATAATATTACCTATACTAGTAGTAATAAAGGTAAAGAAGAATTAAATGGAGAAAAGCTTAATGTTTTAACCCTAGATTTTTCAGAATATGACTTTAATAACAGTATTCAAAAAATTTTAAATGCGATTGCAAATGATAGTGAGTTGTTAAAATCTATAGCTAAAGACATTGGACTTGATGAAGTTACAGTTAATGATTTATTTAATACAAATGTTAGTTTTAAAGGTAATTATAAAATAAAGATTTATACTAAAGGTATTTTACAAACATTTGTAGGGTTAGATATTTATAATGATGATAAAGAGATTTTAGAGTATTTAACAGATGGTAATACTACTCTAAATATTTATGGTAAGAAAAAATTAAGTATTAATCTTAGTAATGATAAGTTCTTAATTTATGTTGATGATATTAAGTTAATTGATATAAAAAGTAATAAAAATAAAAATGATTTAATTAACTTAGATTTCCAAGTTAGCAATATTCTAAATAATTATCAAGGTAGTGTAGTTCTTACTAAATTTGATAATAATAAGGGTAGTTTCTTGTTTAGTTTTAAAGATACTAATAATAATGATGTTAGTGCAGAAATTAAAATGGATTTAGTCTTTGGGGATATTAAAGGTAATGAGTTTGATTATACGGATGCAGTTTTAATTGATGACATTACTGAAGATGAGCTTTTAGATATTAAGAATAATTTATTTAATGCTATCTGGGATCAGGTAAGTAACCCAGAGGAAACAGTAAATAATAATAATAATAATGAGGAACCTAGCAATTAGGTTTCTTTTTTAGGTACGTTCATATAGTTTAACAATTGTAAATTTTAATTGACAAATGTACTCTTTAATGTTAGAATATGCGCTAAGAAAAGCAGGAATGCTTTAGAGGGTTTGGTTATGAAAAATAAGAAAATAGCTTCAATTTTGCTAGCTTTAACAATTTGTATTCAAAATACAGCTTGTATGCAAGTTAAAAATGGTGGTAATGAGATAAGTTCTAGTGTAGTTGCCTCTTCTTTTGATAATACAAGCGAAGTATTAGAAGATGAAGATGATGAAGAGGATATAACAAAAACTTTACAATTTTTTTTAGATGAACTTAGTAAGGTTAAAGGAATTGAGGATAAAATCGAATTTAGTAATGAAGAAATAGAAAATTATCTTAATACTGATGATGCTATCAAGTGTACTGATAAGACCAAATGGGACTTTGAAACATTGTTTGCAAAAATTGAAGAAAATTCTAATCAGTATGCCTTAGATCATCCTGAAGTGCACTCTGTTTTTGATCTTTATTATGTTGATAATTATGCAAGTTCTGATGATGAAAGATATTACAATTTAGAGATAATGCAAGGGATTCGAGACGGAATAATATCTGAAATACAAACTGCTATTGCAAATAACGATCAACACCAACTTCATCAATTTTCAACATTAAAAATTGTTTTTAATAATTCTTTATTTAAAAACGATTTGTCAACTACTACTGGTTTATATACTAATACTGATAATCTTGTAGAAATATCAATTGATGCGATTAAAAGTGTTTATGATGAATATAAAGATTGTAATTATAAAACGTTTTTAAATGATGCTGCTAAATTAGTTGTAATGCATGAAATGAATCATGCTAAAGAATGGGCATGTCAAGACGAAATAGAAAATGGTAAAAGTATTAAATTTGATGTTAGAAACGGCGATTTTATTTCAACATTTTTAGAAGCCAATGCTGAAAATGATCTTTACTACGGAAAATTAAAAGATAAAAACCCGGCTTATAGGTATCATGATGATAGTAATGATATAGCCTATTTGCAAGCTAAATTATATGGAAATTACTGTGAATTTGAAAATTTAATTGCTTGTATTAATGCCTTTGATAGTAATACTGATATAAGCGAATTTTATGATGCTATCTATAATAATGATAAAAATAAAATATATACAATGTTAAATGCTAGTACCGATGAAGAAAAAATTTTAATAAATAAAATTATGTATAGTTTTGATGCCTTTTATGGTCGTAATGATTATTTTCAAAAAATTAGTCAGTTATATAATTTTTCAGATGAATTTACTGATGAAGAATATTTTAAATTTATTGATACTTTAGGAAATATGGAGTATGTTGATATCTTAAAGTTAAGTATTAAAAACTTAATTTTATATAACGAAACTAATAACGATTTAAGTTTAAAAGAAAATTTAATACTTTATAATTTCTATTTAAATAAGATTGTAACAAGTGCTACTCTTAGAGATTATAGTGATGATTTTACAACGACTGATTATTATTTATATGCAGAGTTATATCAAGGTGTTAAACAAATTGAAGACATATTCTTTAGGTATTTAAGTAAACGTTATGATATTAGTCTAAATGATATTTATTTACAATATAATGAAAAGGATAATGATGAAGACTGGTTAATAAGCTTTAATGATTATTTTGTTGGTGGAGTTAATAGAACAACAATAAAAAATCTCTTAGAGAAATTTCCAAAGCTAAAGATGTTATCTGTTCCTAATTATAATTGCTATAAAGCTTTAGAAAGTGCTGTTAATGGTGATGAATATTATGACGAGACTGGTTATGGAGCAAAAAGCAAATTAAATCTACGCCATCTTTCTTAAGAAAACATTTATAAAGAATGAACTAAAAAAATAGTTCATTCTTTTATTATATTTTTTAAATTAAATTATTAGTGTTATTTTTAAATATTTATGATATAATTTTTTATATAAGAATATAAGGAGTAGTTATGAACGATACAGATAAAAGAAAAACTTTATATGATGAAATATTTAATGAAAGTAGTGCCCCAGAAGTAACTAATAATAATGGTGTTAAAGAAATAAAGGATGCTATTGATAATAAGAAGTTTAATGAAAATGATATGGTAGCTTTGGAAGATATTTTTGTTTTTAATGATGGAAAAGATAGCAAGGCAAAAGATATTGATAATAAAACCTCATCTTTAGATAGTGATGATGGCTGTTTAATGGAAGATGCTAAATATTTTGATCTTATTAACAATACTTTGGTTGATTTAAGACTTAATTTAGAAGATGTTAATCATAATGAAGCTCCCCTTTCTAATGTTAATTTAAATAATTTGATTAAAAAAGATAATGAAGTTTCTTATGATGAAATAAGACCATTTGTAGTTAATGATACTAGTAATGATAAGGCTAATAATACGGATTTGGAAAATAGTAGTGTTATTAAAGTAGAAATTCCAAAAAAAGATGCTGGTAAAAAAATGCCATTTTGGGTAAATTATGCTTTTGTTGTGGCTTTAGTTGCTATTTCGATAGTTGCTAGTTTAACTTTCTTGATGAAACAATTTATGCGTTAAAAAAAACTTAAATAATAGAACTTATTTAGATTCTTATTATTTAAGTTTTTATTTTATATAAATTTTTAATTTATCTTAACTTTGGCATTACTGATCATCCAGTCATAACCATATATTGCCCCAGCTGGAATAGTTTTAGGACTATCATTAGGAATTTCGATAGTTATATTATTATTGGTATCATTATAAATAAATTTAGCAAAATTACTCCTGATAGTATCATTGTCATGATAATCACTTAAATAGATAATATCACCCTGTTCAATTAAATTAAGTAACTCTTTATTATTTATTTTTTTATAAATAACTTCATAAGTATCACCGGTATTAAAACTATTATAACTAAAACTTATATTATTACTTTTAAAAGATATACTATTACTTATTTCTTTACTCCACTTGCTTGTTTCGTTATTCTTAGTACTTCTAGTATAAATTAGGCAGTTATCTTTTAAATCATTGTTAATTTTGGGAGCATTATTGCTAGGACTAGTGGCTTTATATAGGTAAATTTCATTTTCTTTTAAGTTAGATAAGTTAATATCTTGACTCCAAGTAGCATTATTAATTGGTTTATCGTAACCTATATCTAATAATTTTTTTAGATTTTCTTCGCTAAAATCAGTTATTTCAGTATTAGTTTCTTTATTAAAAACTAATATTTTATAGATGGTATCATCATCGCCACTATAAGTAATTTGAAAATAAACATCATTTTTATAGTTTGTAAAAATATTAGGTAAATTATATTTACTAGCTTCAATATTTAGTTTTTTTTCGGACGCATTTTTAGTTAAATAAGTAGTATCACTGTTAAAAGACATATAGCCATTTATATAAAAAGTATCGGTAATAGGATTTTTTTGTGTACTAATTGGTACTTCATTGATACTGTTATTTTCTTTAGGAGTATTTTGATTATCAGCAGTTTTACTTGGTTTTAAAGATAAAGCAAAGATATCAAAAATAATTAGTAAGATGCAAATTATAATTATAATAATATTTTTAATTTTTTTGTTCATAATAAATAAACTCTCTATTCTATAATAGAATTATATCATAAGAAGATGTTATATAGAAAAAAATTAGTCAGTTGTGACTAATTTAAAAAGTTTATTTATTTAATTTTTTCTCTTTATCCTTTAATTTTTTATCATTTTCTTTATGTAAAGTTTCTTTTCTTGATAAGTTTAGACGACCTTTATTATCATAGCCTAAAGATTTAACCGTTATTTCATCTCCTACTTTAAATAGGTCTTTTGGATGTTCAACACGTTTATTATCTAATTGGGAAACATGACATAAGCCTTCAACACCTGGCCATAGTTCAACGAAAACTCCAAAACTTTCTACTTTGGTAACTTTACCAGTATAGATAGCATCTTTTTCAACTTCACGAACAACTGCTAAGATACGTTCTTTTGTTTTATTTATAATATCTTTGTCTTGATGATAAATAATAACACGACCATCATCTTCTAAATCAACTTTAACAGCATCTTTATCATTAACTGAGGTAACATTACTGCATTCTAAGATAATCTTAGTAATCATTTCGCCACCTTTACCGATTACGTCCTTAATTTTTTCAGGATTAATAGTAAAGCATTCAATTTTTGGTGCGTATGGTGATAACTCTTTTCTTGGAGAGTCAATAGCTTCTTGCATAACATCTAGAACTTCTAAACGAGCTTTTTTAGCTTGAGCAAGGGCTTTTTTCAAGATAGCTTCAGTTACACCTTTAATTTTGATATCCATTTGTAAAGCAGTAATACCTTTTTTTGTACCAGCAACTTTGAAATCCATATCACCCATGTGGTCTTCTAAGCCTTGAATATCGGTTAAAATTGTGTATTTTTTACCGTCATTAGAAGTTATTAAACCCATAGCAATTCCTGCAACGGGATCTTTAATTGGGACACCAGCAGCCATTAGGGACATACAACCAGCACAGATAGTGGCTTGAGATGAAGAACCATTTGATTCCATAATTTCTGAGACAACACGAACAGTATATGGAAATTCTTCTTCGCTTGGCATAACTTGAAGTAAAGCTCTTTCGCCTAGGGCACCATGACCGATTTCACGACGTCCTGGTGAACCATAACGACCTACTTCACCAACACAATAAGCTGGGAAGTTATAATGTAACATGAATCGTTTAGTATCTTCTAAGCCTAGACCATCTAAAATTTGATGTTCATTTAAGGCTCCTAAAGTTGTAGTTGCTAAGGCTTGCGTTTCACCTCTTGTAAATACTGCGGAACCGTGAGTTCTTGGTAAGATATCAACTTCCGCTTTTAAAGGACGGATTTCATCCATAGCACGTCCATCGGGACGAACATGTTTCTTTGTGATTAAGTCTCTTACGCATTCTCCTTCAATTTTATCTATTAATTTTTTAACATCTTTAATAATATTTTCAATGTTTATATTGCCAGCATAAATTTCAGCAAAATGACCGATAGTACTTTCCTTAACATTGCTAATAGCTTCATATTGAGCAAGTTTTCCTTTAACATCGAAGCACTTGAACATATTATCTGTTGCATACTCTCTTACTTGGCTTTCTAATTCTTTATCAATAGAAGCTAAATCAACAGTAACTTTTTCTTGTCCTACTTCACTTACGATATCACTTTGAAATTTGCAAAGTTTTTTAATTTGTTCATGACCAAACATTAAAGCTTCTAACATCTCTTTTTCGTTAGCTTCTTTAGCACCAGCTTCAACCATACAGATAGCATCTTTACTACCAGCAACAGTTACACTTAACGTAGTTTCAGTGGCTTGCTTAGTATCAGGATTAATAATATAATCCTTACCAATTTTACCGACAACAACACCAGCGATTGGTCCGTCAAACGGAATATTAGAAATAGATAGAGCTAAGCTTGATGCAAACATGGCAGTCATTTCTGGAGAGTTATCAGGGTCAACTGATAAAACGGTATTAATAACTTGAACTTCATTTCTAAAGTTTTCATCAAACATTGGTCTTATTGGTCGGTCAATTAGACGGGCTGTTAAAGTAGCTGCATCACTTGGTCTTCCTTCTCTTTTAATAAATCCACCAGGGATTTTACCTACAGAGTATAATCTTTCTTGATATAAAACAGTTAATGGAAAGAAATCTTGAGTTATTGGGGTATTACCCATAACTACAGCCGTTAAAATAACGGTATCACCATAACGAACTAATACAGAGGCATTAGCTTGTTTAGCATATTCACCAGTTTCAACTATTAATTTTTTACCTAAAAAATCATACTCAAATACTCTTTTACTCATAATTTACTCCTTAATTTTTTTGTACCTTTATAATCTTTTATAAAGAATCCTATTTTATAGTACCATAAATTACTATTAATAGGTTATAATTTAAACATTTTTAACTTTAATAATCTCTTCTTCAAGAAAAAAAGCACTATAAAGATAAGTGCCTACTTTCTGATATTTAATTTTTTAATTGTTTCTCTGTAGCTAACTACATCGTTTTTCTTTAAATAATCTAATAAACTTCTTCTTTTACCTACCTTCATAAGTAATCCTCTTTTTGAATGATAGTCATGAATATGAGTCTTTAGATGTTCAGTTAAATCATTAATTTCATATGTAAGAATAGCAATTTGAGCTTCAGTTGCACCGCAACCTTTTTCCTTACCGAATTCTTTAACTAATTTTGCTTTTGTTTCTTTTGAAACTGCCATATTTATCTCTCCTTTTCTAATAATCCGTTTAATCTTAGCAAAAATCCGAAAGATGAGTGGTTTAAGCCAGGAATAAACTTTCCTAAATATCTTATATTATTTTTATCTAAAAAGCAAGTCCTAATTTTCAAAAGTGGCATCTAAATAATAAATTGGTCTTCCTTCTTTTTGGTATTGTTTTTCATAGTTTGTTAAAACATTAGGAATTGGTTTTTCTTCGTGATGTAAATCGAGACTTACACGATTAAATGTATACCAATATTGAGATAGACTCATTAGAGAATAAGCAAAATATCCTTTGTTATCAGTTTTTAAAATAATATGTTTAGTTTTTTTAAATACTCTATCATATAATTTTAAATAGTTAACATGGGTAAGACGTCTTTTCTCATCATGAGCTTTTGGCCATGGTTCTGGGAAAGTTAAATAAATTGTATCTATTTCTTTCTTAAATACTTTATCTAAATCTCCAGCATCCATATTAATAAGTTTTAAATTATTTAGTTTAGCTTTATCTAGTATTCTTATGGCACTTACCATTTGGGATGAATTAATTTCAATACCAATAAAGTTAACATTAGGATATTTTTTAGCCATTTCAATAATGAAGTCGCCTCGTCCCATGCCTATTTCGATTTTGATAGGATTGTTATTGTTAAATAGACTACTCCATTTACCTATATAAGTAGTTGGATTAGTAACAACATAAGGACTACGATTTACTATTTTATCAGCATCTTTTACTACTATGTATTCCATATATACTCCGTTTCTTTTTTATATACTATCATAAATTATCTTATTATGATAGTTATTTTAAATTTTTCTAATTATTTTTTCTTTGTAAAACTAATTTTTCGTAAGAAGCAACATCTTCTTGGAAGTATTTAAAGCCGTCAGCAATTATTTTATCATCAGTTAAATCAAGGCCAGCAACTTTTAAGGCATCTAAAGTCTTTAGAGAGCCTCCTGTTTTTAAGAATTCTAAATACTTTTCTTTACTACCAGGAATATTATTTTTAATATCATTAGCTATTTTGGTAGCCATTATTATACCAGTTGCATATTGAAAATTATAGTAACGATAATATCCTAAGAAGTAATGTAATCTGGTAATATAACCATATTTTAAATAGTCATCTACTACTACTTCTGGATTATATTTTATATAAAGCTCTTGATAAATACTAAGCATGGCATCGGTAGTTAATGGTCTTCTGGTTTTAATAGCCCTACAAATATTATCTTCAAATTCAAACCACATCATTGAATTATAAACATTAGCTATAAACTTTTTAATTTTTTGTTCTAAAATGATTTCTTTTTCAGTATCAGTACTTGCTTTTTCTAAATAATAATTAGCCATTAAAATTTCGTTAGTTAAAGAAGCAACTTCGGATAGAAAGTTAGAAAAATGAAAGTTACTGAATTTTTGATTTTCTTTAATGAAGCTAGCATTAACGGCATGACCTAGTTCGTGAGCCATGGTGTAGCTATCTTTTTGATAATCATGACTATTCATAACAATTAAAGATTGGGTATAGTTGCGAAAATGGTAACCACCTAAATATTTATTTTCTCTTGGGTATACGTCCATTATACCAGTATTTAATAAAGCTTTTAGATGTTCGATATAAGTTGGTCCTAGAGGAGTTAGAGCATTAATGACATTATCTATAGCATCATCAAAAGACATTTTAACTTCCGTTTTACTATCACGACTATCATAAAAGTGCATTTTTTCAAGACCTAAAGTTTGTTTTTTTAAACTGTAATATTTTTTTAAAGCATCTAAATGTAAATTAGTAGTTTTTAAAAGATTATCAGTAATTGCTAAATTTAAATCATCATCACCTAAAGTATGTTCTAAAATAGAATTATAGCCAGCATCTTCGGCTAGGTCTTGAAATATTTGATAGCGCATATTAAGTAAATTAGATACCGTTTTATTTACTTTTGCTAGACTTGCAAAGTAAGTAGATGCTAAAGCGGCCTTTTCTTCGCTACTTGCGTTTAACATTAAACGATTATAATTACTTGTAGTTAGTTTTACAGGTTCGCCACGAAAAATTATTTCTTTGCTAGGAAACTCAACATTCATTATGGTACTGTATAAACTATTTATTCTACTAATATAAGGTAACATTTTAGCAAATAAGATACTATCTTCCGAGTGCTTCTTCTTCCTTAAAACATTATAGAAAGTCATATAATATTCTTTTAAATCTGGATTTTTTTCTAAATATTCATCTAAGGGAATATTGATATTTAAGATTTCTCTATTAATTACTTTTTTTAGTTCATCCAATTTTGTCTTTATTTTATTAATTATATCTTTATTTTGATTATAATTTTGATTTTCTAAGTCTAAATCAGAGTTTACTTCATTGTAACTATAAAATTTTTCCCATTCTAAGTATTTAGCAAAGTACCAATCAAGTTGGTCCTTTAAAGATTTTTTCTTAAATTCTTCGATATCAAAGTTTTCGGTTTCTAACTGTTTTAGATGATTAGTAAAAGTTTCGTCATTTTTAAAAAAAGAAGTAAAATTAATATTAGTTTTATATTTCATACATGTATTTTCCTTATCTTATTAATGATTATTTTGATTATAATGCCTATTTATTCTTATTAATTTTTGTTCTGGTGTTTCTTTTGTATTATAGTTTTTAGGATAAAACCCTAAATTACCATTTAAGATAGATAAAACAGGTTTTATATGCATCTTTTGTAAACCTCTATCCCAATCTAGAAATACTTGGTATTTTAATAAACAATCGTCTACTAAATCATCATCAATTATAACAAAATCAGTTATATTGGGATTAGATTTTAAATATTTTTTAATTTCCATACTTCGATTTTCTTCTACATAAGGTGTTAAATCATAAATATTTATATTATTACTTTCTAAAATTTTGATATATTTTTCTAAATAACTACCTTGTAAAGTTTTAATACCTTGACGTTGAAATTGATACTTATTAGCACTTGTTAATACTATTTTAGCTTTACTTAAGATAAGAATTTCTTTTAAGATATTAAGGTTTTCAGGGGCAATTAAATCGGGATGATACCAGTTATTTAAAACACCGTCTAAATCAAGAAATATTATTTTCATATATCTTCACTTTTTTGATTTACTTTCTAATTTTGTTGTTTAGTTTCTTTATTTTCACTAGCTTCTTTTTCATATAATTTTTTATAAGTTTTGCTAGTTTTTAAAAGAGTTTTATGACTGCCACTAGCTTCAACTACTCCATTATTAATAACGAATATTTTATCAGCATCTATTACGGTTGAAAGACGATGTGCAATGATTAGAATAGTATATTCGCCTTTTAAGTTACTAATAGCTTGTTGAATTTTAGTTTGGGTTTCATTATCTAAGGCACTTGTTGCTTCATCAAATAATAATATCTCAGTTTTTAAAAGAAGAGCTCTAGCAATAGCAAGACGTTGTTTTTGACCACCAGATAAGGTTACTCCACCCTCACCAACGATAGTATCATATTTATTAGGTAGTTTTTCAATAAAATCATCCAAACAAGCTAAATGACAAGCTTCTTTGATTTCTTTAATAGTTGCATTTTTCTTTATAACTTTTAAATTATCCATAATACTCATATTAAAGATATAAGCATTTTGACTAATTACTGATAAATTACCTCGGATACTAGATTTTTCTAAAGTGTTGATATCTATACCATCGAAAGTTATCGTACCACTATTTACACGTTCTATGGCACTAATTAAGTTAAAGATGGTCGTTTTACCAGAACCAGATGGTCCGACAAAACCGATTGTTTCATTGGCATTTATCTTAAAGTTCATATTTTTTAAGACTGGTAGATTTTCTTCATAAGCAAAAGAAACATCTTTAAATTCAATATTACCTTCAAATTTCTTTAGTTTCTTAGTACCAAATTTTTCTTTTGCAAATTCATCTTCTTCTAAGATACCAAATATACGATTAGCTGCTAAATTAAATTGTTTAATAATTTCAAATATTTGTTCTATCCAATCGGCTGTCCATAAGATTCTATCATTATAATTATAAATAATAATGGCACTTGCAACACTTAAGATACCTAAACTTAGAAGCATAAAAATAAAGGAATTAATAACTAGTTCGCCAGTATCTTTAATAGAACTACCAAGTGCTCGTAATATTGCTCTTTGTCTTTGATACTTATAAGAAACTTTATTAGTTTCTGACATATATTCGTCTGCTTTAGCTAAGAATGATTCCTCAGCATCTAAAATTTTAACATCTTTGGAACCTCTTACGATTTCAGAAATAAAGCCACCGGTTCTTTCTCTACTCTTACGCCATTCTTTACGATTTTTATAATTAATACCACTAGCATACTTATTATATAAAAATACGATAACCATTAAAGTAACATAGATTAAACCTAGAATCCAATTAATAAAGAATACAGTTATAAGAACACCAATACTACCAATAATACAACTGAAATAATCAATCATAGATGTAAAAATATCAGTTAAATTGTCGGTATCACCATTAATTCTTTCGATAAAAACACCACTAGAATTATCACTTAAATCTTTTTGGGTAATTTTTAGAGTTTCTCTTACTAATTCTAATTGTAAATTTCTTCTAACATCATAATAAAATTTATTGTAAAAATAATTATAAGCTAAACGACAAAAGGTATTACCTATTTCTATAATAAAGATACAAATAATAATTACTAAGAGTCTACTATAATTATTACTAGTTAAAGCTAGTAATCTTTGAGCCACAAGAATTGGGGCAATAACAGAACCAATAGTCATTATAATATTAATTATTAAGAATAACCATAAGTATTTTCGACCAGTTTTAGCATATTTATAAGTTGATTTAAAATTTTTCCAAATGCTACGATTGGGAGTCTTAGATTCTTTATTTTTTACTTCTTCCATATTTTCCTCACTACTTTTAAAAAGTATAATCTTTTTATTCTTTTTCAAGTAAGTTAATTATAGCATAATAAATCTAGTTTTACTTCTTTTTTATATCTTAAATCCAGAATTTTTACAAGCCTCTCTGGCTTTATTTAAAACTTTTAAGAAATTTCTCCAATCCTTGTATTCTAAAACTTTTGACAATTTCCTAGCATACCAATATTCATTTTCATAATCATCTATACGTTTTATATTTTCAAAAATACTATTAGTATATCATTTTCAATCATCTTCATGCTATTCTCCTTTAATTTTTTAATTTGTAGTAAAATTATAACTAATGGTAATTTAGCAACAAGTTGTTGCCATTTTTATCATCCATAGTATCCAAAATTTCAATTTATTATAAGTTAGAATCCCCCCTAATCTTTAATAATTTTTATTTCTAATATTCCTTAAATCTGTTAAAAATTGTACCATACCCTACTTTAAAAGTCATTTGATTTTACCATAGTTTCTTTATTTTTAAACCCAAAAAAGATAGACTACCACTAAATCTATCTCAATTCTTATTTATCTTTTTTTATTAATTTTTTTGTAATTTCTTCCTCAATATAATTATTTTTGGCATACTCCGATACAGCCCGAAAATTTTTATCGTACGGATACTTTCTCTGCCCAAACTCTAACCACATATCTGACCAAGATTGACCATTTTCTAATAATTTTTTTACTAATTCGTTATCAGCCGTAGCATTGCCTTCTTGTTGTTTTAAATCCACACAACCTTCTTGATCATATAATTTGCACTGAATATCACATTCTAATTTATCGCATTGATACGCAAATCTAGCCTCCGCCGTTGCATGAGAATCAAATTCTAAAAACAAATCTTCAATTTTATCCCCATCAATTAGAGATGATAAGATACTATGAACAGCCTCATGTTCCATTTTTTCTTTTTCTTCTTTACTAATTTGAAATTGAGTTAAATCACCAATTATAGTTTCTCCTAACTCATGAATAGCCAGCATTTGCACCCCATAAATATGTTCAGCAATACTTTCTAACCTATTTTTTTGAACTTTCCAGTCAAGCCACCCAGTTCTTATAACATTTTTCAATTTATTGCATAAAACATAATAATTAATTACATCTTGTTCCTTTGACATATTACCTCCTAATTACTAACTATTATACATATATTTACTAATTTTTAAAGATAAAGCTTGATCACCTATATTTTTTTCTTAATCACACTTTTTCTTAAAACCCATATAATATCTGGTATCAGTGCTTTCACAAATGTTAAATCCCATTCTTTTATATAAAGATATAGCTTTTTTATTATCTTTGTACACCCATAAGTAGACAGTATCATTATTTTTTAAAATATCTTTTATTATGCTTGTACCAATTTTCTTATTGCGATAATCTTTTTCAATATAAATTTCATCTAACAAATTAACATTATCTTTTCTTGTTAATAATAAACACCCTACAATTTTGCTATTAACTACTATATTATAATAATCATTAATTAAATTAGGAATTTCCTTTATTATATAATTATTTATCCTATCAATATCTTCTCTTGCTAAATCTTTAGCATACTCGAAAACAGTCTTTTTTTTATATTCAATCAATCTATCTATATCTTTATTAGAAGATTTTACTAATTCATAATTCATTACTCATTACCATCATTATCTTTAAATAGATAAATAATTTTCCTTTCTGTAACATCTTTATAATCAATATACACCACTACCACCTAATATAGTATAAGTAAACTTATTCTCCTTAAACATCCTCCATAAAATTTTATCATTTTTTTAATAGGCCCTGAACAGTTGATTTTTGTTGAAATATAAGGCTTTATTTAAGGCTTAAAACACATACACACTCAACGTGATAAGTAAAACTAAACATATCAAGACCAATAACTGATTTAATATTATAATCACTTTTTAAATAGTTAATATCTCTTGCTAAAGTTATAGGATCACATGCTATATAAATTATATCACGTGCATTTACTTTTTTTAAAAGTTCAATACCATTTTTAGACATACCACTACGAGGTGGGTCAATTATTACTAAATCAATTTTGTCGTTTATTTTAGAAATTAATTCATTGGCATCGCCACATAAGTAAAAGCAGTTATTTAACCCATTTATCTTAGCATTATATGTAGCATTAATGGTAGCATTTTTATTTATTTCAATACCATATACTTTTTTAGAAAAAGGTGCTAGTGTAAGTCCTAGTGTACCAGTTCCGCAAAACAAATCAAGGACGCATTTATCTTTAGGAGCAAGTTCTAAAAGAAGACTAAAAAGATGTTCGGTTATCCCCAAGTTAATTTGAAAGAAAGCATCATATGATACTTTAAAATACATATTATTAAGACGTTCTATAAAGAAATCTTCGCCACGCAAAATATGACCATTTTGTAAGATACCTACTATTTTAAAATTAGTTAAATTGGGAAATTCTAACTTATCTTCAGTAATAAAATTGGCTAAAAATTCCATATTATAATTATTTCTGATAACTACTGTACCATTCTTTATTTTAAAATCAGGAATTAGTTTAATAAATTCATTAACTTTAAATGATACTAGTTTGCATTCATCAATACTTACTATTTCATTAGTTTCTTCTTTGTAAAGACCAACTCTTCCCTCTTTAACATGTAAAGTTATTTTATTACGATATTCTAAAGTATTTGGTGAGGCAATTACGGGGATATTTATATCTAAATTACAAAACTTTTTAAAGATATGTTCTAACTTTTGTTTTTTAAATGTAAGGGTATCTTCATATTTCATAAGACTTAGACTACAACCACCACAAGTATTACTATAAGGACAAAATGATTCTTGACGATTGGAAGATATTATTTTTTTTGCCATGGCGATATTATATTTTTTAGTTTCTTTTATTATTTCAATTTCAACTTCATCAGCAATACAAGTATTAGGAACAAAGGTTATTTTATCATTTATATAACAAATACCACGTCCATAATCATCTAATCTTAATATTTTAGCTTTCATTTAAATCAATCCTTTAATTAAATTTTGGTTCTTTTTAATTTTAACATATTTTCTTGATAGCATTAATAAATTTAGTGAATTTATAAAACTTTTTTATTTAATGGTATTTATCACATAATTTTTTATATTTTTAACATACTAAAACTGGTGAATTATAATGACTAATTTAGCTAATTTTATAAGGAATAAAAAAAACAAGGAAGAATTATTAAATGATATAAAAAAGGAATTTAAAGATAGTAGTGATTTAATAATTAAAACTATTAATGATATTGATGTTATCTTTTTAGAAAGTTTATGTTCTAGTGATAAAATTAATGAATATGTTTTAAAAGTACTTAGTTTGTCTAAAAAGAAAAATCATGGTTTAAATAATATTTTAGTTGGACCGAATACTAAGGAAGTTAATGATAAGTTAGAAATAGTTAATCTTTTACTTAATGGTTTTACTATTGTTTTAGGTAATAATTATTATGCAGTAGAAACAAAGGGAGATTTAGTAAGAAGTGTTACAGAACCAACAACAGAGTCAGATTTACACGGACCGAAAGATTCATTTAATGAGTCAATTCAAACTAATTTAGGTTTAATTAAAAGAAGAATCAAATCACCAGATTTAATTAACATTGATATGAATATTGGCCTTTACTCGAAAACAAAGGTAAGTATTTTATATATAAGTTCAATTACCGAAGTTTCTTTAGTTAATAAAGTAAAATCTCGACTTAATCAGATAAATATTGATGGTATTTTAGATGCTGGTAATATTAAACAATTAATTGGTAAGGAAAATAGAAGTGCTTTTCCAACTAGTCAGTTAACTGAAAGACCAGATAAAGCAGCTGCTGACCTATTGGAAGGAAAAATTATTATTTTAGTTGATGCCTCTCCTTTAGCTATTAGTCTTCCCTCTTTTTTAGTCGATTTTATTAATCCAAGTGTTGATACTTATAGTAAGAATATTAATATTAATTTTGTAAAATCTTTACGTTTTTTATGTTTTTTTATTACTTTGTTTTTACCAGGATTTTATATTGCTTTGATTAGTTATAATCAAGGTTCGATTCCTTTAGATTTGTTAATTAATTTTGCTATGCAACGCAGTAGTGTACCCATTACTTCGATTGTAGAGTGTTTAGTTATTTTGACGCTGTGTGCTATTTTAAGAGAAAGTGATATAAGGTTTCCTAATAATTATGGGTCATCTATTTCTATTATGGGAGCTTTAGTTATGGGCGATGCGGCAGTTTCAGCTGGTATAGTTAGTCCGATTATGATTATTGTGGTTGCTGTAACTTATATAACTAGCATGGTTTTTACTGATGTAGAACTGATTAATTCTTTTCGCCATGTAAGATTTTTAACACTTTTTCTCGTCTCACTGCTAGGTCTTTTTGGATTTTATATGGGTGTCTTTTTTACTTTAATTCATTTATGTGGCTTAACTAGTTTAGATAGACCTTATACTTATCCTTTAGCTCCTTTTGATAAAGTTTATTTTAACAAAACAGTATTTCGAAGTACAAAAAAAGATGATAAATTTCGTTCTAAAATATTAACAAGGAAAAATATTCGTAAAGAAGGTGATTAAGATTAAAAGATTATCAAAAGTAGTTTTGTTATTTAGTATTATTTTGATATTTGGTGGGTGCTACGACTATAATGAACTTAATAGTTTAGATATTATAAGTGGAATTGGGCTTACCTTTAGTGATAATGAATATAAGGTAAGTTACGAAGTTATTAATACTAACTTAGATAAAGATAATACAGATAGTAAAAAAAGTTTTGTTGTTTCAGGGACTGGCAAAAATTTAAGTGAGGCTATTGAAAGTGCTAATAGCAAGTTAAATAAAAAGCCTTATTTTGAACATATAAAGGTTATGCTTATAGATACTAATATTGATATTATGCAAATAAGTGATTATCTTTTAAGAAGTAATATGATATCAACTAATTTTTATCTAGCATTAGCTGATAATCCTTTAGAAATACTAGAATTTACTAGTGAAGATAAAGTTATCAATGCTAATTATGTTTATGATATTTTAAAAAATATTAATTATACTAAAATGAGTAATTACTTTGATTTTCAGGTTAGTAAAATTCTTAACAAAATTGATATAACATTACCAAAAATAGAACTGGACAAAAAAATTATTTTTAAGACTTATGGTCTTTATCATAAAAATAATTTTATCTGTTATTTAGATGATAATAACTTGGAAATGTATAAGTATTTATTGCAAGAAAAAAATTTTTCTTATAGTAATGATAAGAATAGTATAAATTTTTATAGTAATAAGATGAAGATTAATTTAAAAGATAACATTGATATTAATTTTAGTTTGAAAGCTAAAGTTCTAGCACTAGATAGTGAGTATAATTTACGAAATAATGATGATTTTAAAAAGTTAGAAAGTACTTTTAATACTAATTTAGAAGAAAATCTTTATAAGTTTATTACATTTTTGCAAGAAAAAAAGACGGATATTTTGGGTATCAATTATAAACATTATTTAATGACCCGAAATGATGATGAAAATTATTTTAGCAAAACAAAAATAAAAGTTAAAGTTAATATAGGTATTAATAAACCAGGACTTACAGTTAGAGGAGTTACAAATGAATAGCAAAAGACAAGGCATTTTAAGTATATTTTTAAGTCGAGTTTTGTATTTTGGAGTTGGTATTTCTTATATTTTAGCTTATGGTAATAATTTTACAATTATTAATTTTCTAATTGGTTTTATTTTGGGTTTCATCTTATTATTGTTGATGTTAAAGGGAGATTGGAATAATTTTTTTAAAAGTTTATTAGGAAGAATTATTATTCTTAGTATGGCTTTCTTTTTAGTTAATAATTGTTTAGTTGCTGTTGCTGTTTTAGGAAGTAATTTTTATTTAATAAATACTCCACCTATATTAATTATTGTTCCCCTATTTATTTTAATTTTATATGGAGTTAAAAAAGGTTTGGCTGCGACTTTAAGATTAAGTGATATTTTAATCTTTATAAGTATTATTACTGGTATTATAGCTATTTTAAGTATTCAAAAAAATATTGATTTTAATAATTATTTACCAATGGAAATATTAGATAAGACTGATACTTTAAAATGTATTATAAGCAGTGCTTTTTATAGTGTTAGCCCTATAATTTTGGAGCTTTCTTTTTTAAAGAGTGATGAAGTTAATAAGAAAGCAATAATCATAGGATATCTGATAGGTAGTTTTACTATTTTTTTAATGATTTTGTGTATAATCGGAATATTTGGGGGTAACTTTGCTTTGTTATTTCGTTATCCTGAATATATTTTACTAAAAAAAGTTAATTTGTTTAATCAGTTTGAACATTTAGAAACTTTTTTATCTATTATTTGGTTTAATGATTTATTAATTACTAGTTTGATAGCTGGACTTTTAATTAATAAAGTCTTTAACGGTAAATGGCTATATATAGTTAGCATTTTACATTTATGTTTTGTATATTTTTTCTTTATTAATAACTATCAACATATTCTGCTTCTTTATCATTATACTTTCCATATTTTAGGAATGCTAACTATTTTAGGATGTATCGGTTCAATCATTAATTGCAAGTTTTTAAAAAGGTAAGCATCTTAAATGTGGATGCTTACCCTTTTAACACATAGACTTTGAATTGGTTTACAAGATATCATCACGTCTATGGAGACGTTTAGGTAGTATGGATGATTTAGCTTGAGCTTTATCATAAATACGTTTCATCTGACGTATTTCTTTATTTACCTGGTCAATACTCAAATGTAAATCACTGGCTTGTCGTGCTATGGAATAACCAAGTATTCTTGTACGAATGATATATTCTTGACGGCGATTGAGATTGCCTTCATGTATAAAAGCCTCAACAACATTTTGGTTCCATGCAACTTGCTTAGCCATACCACCCCTGTCAATTAAAACTCATACTAAAAATTATAGCATATTTATAATAACTTGAAAAGTACAACTTTTTTCATGTGCCTTCAAGTCACAATTCTGATATTTAAGATAGTTTCTAGTTTTCTACTATGCCATCTAGGCTAAAACTTTTAGCATCAGTTATATGAACATTAACAATTTTACCAATGAGACTCTTAGGACCAGTAACATTAACTAGTTTCATAGTATCAGTATAGCCATATACTTTATCTGTTCCTTTTTCACTTATACCTTGAATTAAAACAGGAACTACCTTATCTAATAATTTTTGATTATTTTCCAAAGAATATTTATTAATAATAGTATTTAAACGTTGTAATCTTTCTTCTTTTTCTTTTAAAGGAGTCTTATCTTCCATTTTAGCAGCTGGGGTTCCAACTCTTGGCGAGAAGATAAATGTGTAGGCTCCATCGTATTTGCAATGGTTAACTACTTCTAAAGTTTCTTGGAAGTCTTCTTCTGTTTCATTAGGAAAGCCAACGATGATATCCGTTGAAATAGCAACATTAGGTATTTCTTTTTTCATTTTATCAAATAGTGTTAAATACTCTTCTTTAGTATATCTTCTACCCATTAATTTTAAAATTCTAGAAGAACCTGATTGTAATGGTAAGTGAATATAAGGCATAATATTAGGATATTTAGCAATTGTGGTAATCATTTCATCAGTGAAATCCCAAGGATGTGATGTTACAAAACGAAGTCTTGGAATGCCTGTTTTGGCAACCATTTCTAAAAGACCAGCAAAGGATACTTCATTTTGCAAATCTTTGCCATAAGCATTAACATTTTGACCTAAGAGAGTTACTTCTTGATAACCATCCTTAACAAGTTTTTCAACTTCTCTTACAATTTCACAAGCACGTCTACTTCTTTGCTTGCCTCTTGTGTAAGGGACAATACAATAAGTACAGAATTTATCACAACCATACATAATATTTACCCAAGCGGTAATCTTAGAATCACGTTTATAATCAATATTTTCATATACGTTACCTTGTATAGAATATACCTTTATATCTTGCTTAACATTTTTTACATTTTTAATCATGGTTGCTAGTTCATGAATATTATGTGTACCAAAGATAATATCAACATAAGGATGTTTAGTCTTAAGTTCATTTACAACGACTTCTTCTTGAGCCATACATCCACCAATGCAGACAATCAAATCTTTTTTCGTAGTAGCTTTTAAATGTTTACATCTACCAAGATAGCCAAAGACTTTATCATGAGCATTTTCTCTTATTGCACAGGTATTTAAAACGACTATATCACTGTCTTCTAATTCATCAGTTTCTGTATAACCTAAATTTTCTAAAATTGCCTTGATTTCTTCGCTGTCATGAACATTCATCTGACATCCATAAGTTCTTAAAAAGTATTTTTTACCAGCATATAAATTACTTTTTTCATCATTTTCTAGATAGATTACTTCGGCTTCATCTTTAGTTCTTTTTTTGGCATCAATCATATTTGGTAACATAAAATCACTTCTTTCTTTGCTTAAGTGATTATATCAAAAAATGAAGAGATATGCACTAATTTTAAATAACTTTTGCTAATATTTTCGTTTCTGGTCTTTTTAGTTCTTGCAATTTTTCTATCATTTGGTTTTCTTTAGTATTTAAAAATTCTAAGTATATTTTTTTAATATCACTTGGATAATAAGTTGTATGAATAATAAGTTCGTTTATCACACTCTTAATTAGGAAAATACTTCCCCTAATTACATCATCACTTATTTCTTGATTATTATTATTTTCTTCTAAAATAATTGGATTATTAAAATCATAATAATAAGTAAAATCTTTAATAGAATAATCATAAGTATCTTTATCAAGAAGTTTTAAAAGAAGATTTCTTACTTTTAAATAATCTAGTTTTGGATCTTTGTTTTCATTAAGTAAGTATGTATTTGTAAATACCGCATATATTTTGTTTTTTAAAAGATATGTCATTTCTTTATTTGTCATATAAAATCACCTGTTTTATAGTTTAGCACTTTTATAAATTTCAAAACTGTAAAAAAACTGTAATTTTACTAGCCGTTATTAGCCAGTAATTATTACAGTTTATTATGCTTTTGATAGATTTTAATCTTCTTTTGCCAAAATTTTTTTTGTAATTTATTAATAGGATAATTATTTTTTAAGATGTTATTAAGGGTATATTGTTTTAAAAGTTTCTCTTGAGCTTTTAAATAATCATTTTTCTATTTACTAGTTCTTTTTCTAAAGTGCTTTTCATTGTAGTTTATTTTCTTTATTAATATCATTTGACATGACATAGAACTAAAACATGAAAGAAAGGATAACTGGTTAAGTGAAAGTTTTAATACTATTTAAGATGACATAGAACTAAAACTGTATTCAGATATGCCACATAGTCCAAATTGTTTTAATACCATTTAAGATGACATAGAACTAA
>ULOC01051754.1_pt1 | contig 32855 bp, 26 predicted proteins | sample 1952181 | NCBI WGS metagenome assembly ULOC01 (sample SAMEA4835592, study PRJEB28245) | human gut metagenome | biome: gut microbiome; material: fecal sample | place: Denmark | collected 2008
GGCAATCATGGCGGTAGAGGATTTCAAAGAATTTTTACCGGCGGATTTGCGCAAACGCCAGCAATTGATTGAATACAAAAAAGCGATGCGTCAGATTCATTTCCCGGCAAATCATAAGGAATTGAAAGAGGCGAGGAAAAGACTTGCCTTTGATGAGTTATTTTTATATACAATGGCACTTAATTATATCCGTGAAAATGGAAAAGAAATCAGCACACACCGGATTCGAAAGACAAAAGAGGCTGCTGAGTTTTTGGAAAATCTGCCATTTTCGTTGACCGGCGCACAGAAAAAAGTGTATGAAGAAATTTGTGCGGATATGGAAGGCGGTTTTGTGATGAATCGTCTAGTGCAGGGAGATGTTGGTTCCGGAAAAACGATTGTTGCCGTGTTAGCCCTTTTGGAAGTTGTTAAAAACGGATATCAGGGAGCGTTCATGGTACCGACGGAAGTATTAGCGGCACAACACTATCAAAATCTGACGAAATTACTGACAGATTACGGCGTGACGGTTGGACTATTGTCCGGTTCTCTCGCAGCAAAGGAAAAGAGACAGGCAAAAGAAAAAATTGCTTCTGGGGAATGGGATATTGTGATTGGAACCCATGCGCTCATTCAGGATGGTGTTGCATTTGCCGATTTGGGACTTGTGATTACCGATGAACAGCATCGTTTTGGAGTAAAACAACGCGAGAAACTTTATCAAAAAGGAAAAGAACCACATGTTCTTGCGATGAGTGCGACGCCGATTCCAAGGACGCTTGCGTTAATTTTGTACGGCGATATGGATTTGTCCGTGATTGATGAAAGACCGGCTAATCGTCTGCCGATAAAGAACTGTGCAGTCAACACGGATTATCGTCCGAATGCCTATCGATTTATGCTAAAACAGATTGAAGAAGGGCGGCAGGTGTATATTATCTGCCCGATGGTGGAACAGGACGACGAATCCGAACTGGAAAGTGTAATGCTTTACACCGAGGAACTCAAAAGCCAGTTTCCACCTTCGGTAACGATTGAATATCTTCATGGGAAAATGAAACCGGCGCAGAAAGAAGATATTATGGCACGTTATGCAGAAGGTGAAATCGATATTTTAGTTTCAACAACAGTGATTGAGGTTGGAATTGATGTGCCAAATGCCAGTGTGATTATGATAGAAAATGCAGATCGTTTTGGACTGGCGCAGTTACATCAGCTTCGAGGACGAGTCGGACGTGGTAAGTGGCAGTCCTATTGTATTTTGATGTCGACAAAAGAAACCAAAGAGAGCAGGGAGCGGCTACAGGTTTTAGTCAATTCCAACGATGGATTTTATATTGCAAAAGAAGATTTGGTGCTCCGCGGACAGGGGGATTTATTTGGCATCCGCCAGAGTGGAGAGCAGGTGTTTTTAATTGCCGATATTTTTGAAGACGCGAAGTTATTGCAGCAGGCGTCCAAAGAGGCAAAAGAGATGTCGGCGGATGAAAAAGCACTTCTATATAAGAAAAATGAGCGTTTGAGAAACCGTTTGAACCGGTATTTGGGGCAGATTACGCTGTAAGGTGAATGTTTTCCTTGAAAAAAAGGCGTAAATCATATACAATGAAAACGATAAGCATTGGGAAGGAAGAATTGGATATGAGAGTGATTGCAGGAAAGGCAAGGCGGCTTCCTCTAGTCTCTCCGGAGGGCAGGGGGACAAGACCTACGACTGACCGGATTAAGGAAACGCTTTTTAATATTTTACAGGATGACATTCCAGGCTGCCGTTTTTTGGATTTATTTAGTGGAAGCGGAGCAATTGGAATTGAGGCAATCAGCAGGGGTGCCAAGGAAGCAGTCTTTGTTGAATTTGGCAAAGAAGCACTTTCCTGTATTCGGGCAAATTTGAAAAAAACAAAGTTAGAAAGTCAGGCAGTTGTATTTCCGGTGGAAGTCAGTTATGCGATTTCCAAACTGGCAAGACAGCAGGAAACGTTTGATATTATTTATGCCGACCCTCCCTATGAGAGAGGGTTTGAGCCAAAGATTTTAGAGTGGCTTGGTGATGCTAAAATCATGAATCTGGATACGATTCTGATTTTAGAAACTTCGTTAGACACACCGGTCGATTATGTCGACACCGAGCAGTTTGAAATTGTGAGAATCAAAGAATATAAAAACAATCAGCATGTGTTCCTTCGTGCCAAATAAGGGAGCCGGAAGAACGAGAAAAGGAGAAGAATATGAATCCATCCAGAATTGAGCAGGCAATTGACGAGATTTACAATTATGTAGAAGAGTGTAAACCATCGAAACTTTATCCAAGTAAAGTTGTCGTAGACCGCGAGCAGCTTTATGATTTATTAGACGAACTTCGTCTGTGTGCACCGGAAGAAATCAAACGCTATCAGAAAATCATTACAAACCGCGATGGCATTTTAAATGAGGCGCAGCAGCGTGCGGAGGACATGCTTTCTCAGGCGCAGCAGCAGACGGCACAGATTCTTGACCAGAACGAGATTGTTCAGACCGCATATCAGCGTGCCGAGGACATTATGCGTCAGGCAACGGAAGAGGCAGAGCGTCTGGTGAATGCCGCACAGGACGAAAGCGATCAGATGAGAAAAGCGGCACTTTTGTATACAAATGATTTACTGAGCGAGGCACAGGGACATGTGGAAGAATCATTAAAAGAAATTGATAATAAATCCCGCATGCTTACCAGCGCACTTAAAAACAGTATTCAGTTGATGAGGAGCAATAAGGAAGAACTTATGATGCAGCTTGAGCCGACTAAAGCAGCCGCAGCCAGTGAGCCGCAGATACAGGAAGAGCCGGAACAGCTTGAGCCACAGCCACAAGGACAGGAATCCTTTGAGGTTCCGGAAGATGCCTTCTTAAAAAATGCAGAAGAGTAAATAAACCAGACCGCCGGCAATTACGGCATTTATCAGTTTATTAATAAGATATGGGAAAATGGGAAGTTCTGACTGCGATAGAACACTGCTCGTTTGTGCGGCTGCACACAGACCGCCAAAGGCAAGAATCGAAGCACTTAGAACTTCTTTTATTTGTAGAGAAAGTGGAGCAGTTGCAACATAGGACATTCCGGTTGTGATTTCCATAGAACCAAGACAGGCAATGCCGAATAAACTGGAGGTAGGCAAAAGCATTTTCAAGAAATAGGCAAAAATCGAAAACAAAATCACATAGCCGCCGATTTTTGTAATCAGGATAAAACTATCCAAAATAATTTTATCCATTAGTTTGGAAAAAGAAAGCTTTTGCGGGGAACATGCATTTTGTGTACTGCTGCCATGGAAAGTGTTTTTATTTCTGCCGGTTATTTTAAGAATGGAAGAAACAAAAAAACTTCCTAAAAAAGCGGACAGAACCAGTGTGAGGAAAAAAAGGATCGCTTTTGGTGTTGAAACATTTAAGATGGTGCTGCAACAGTACCCCATGATAAACATGGGACTGGGATTATTGACAAATCCAAGATAAAAATAAGCTTTGTCTGTTGTCAGCAGTCCTTTTTCATATTGTTTACTCACTAAATCCGCACCGGCGGGATAACCGCACAGCAGACCAAGAAGGAGAAATGCCGGATGTTCGGATGCTTTTTTTAATTGCAGCCGGAAGAAATTTAAGGCAATAAAAAATGGAAGAAGTGTCGGGATTAGTTCGAAAATCCACAGAGAACAGCCATATTTACTGCCGGAAATCGCTGCTTCCGGGCAAAATAAAAGGAAGCCGATAAAGAGAAGTGAGCCGACAATCATAACAATACCTCACGGTTTTTACTCTATCTTATGCGGTAGAGATGGACAAATAGAAGTGTTTTGTGTTACGATAATCAGAAAGGATGGAAAAAGAATGGAGGGGCAGACTTTGAGCGAAAAATCAGAGAAAATGATAGAAGCCATATTAGAAAGTTACAAAGAGTATCCGGTGACAGTTCGGATGGATACGGAGAATATTGTAAATAAAAATGTATTGATTCAGGTATTGGAAGAACTTCGCCGAATTTTGTTTCCGGGATTTTTTGATACCAACCGCGTGAGAAGTGAATATATCAAATATTTAGTGGGCGACCGCATGGAATTTGTCCAGTACCATCTCCGCAAACAGATTGCACGCGTATTGGGAAATGATGAGACATGTGACCAGTGCCCAAAATCGGATTTATCAAATAAAGCAGAAAAAATTGTAGAAGAATTTTTCTCGAAAATTCCGATGATACGAGAGTATTTATACACCGATGTTCAGGCAGCATATGATGGTGATCCGGCAGCATACAGTACCGATGAAGTTATTTTTTCTTATCCCGGTATTTTTGCTATTACGGTTTACCGCATTGCCCATGAACTTGTGCTTCTTGGTGTGCCACTGATTCCGCGTATTATGACAGAGTATGCACACAGCCTGACAGGAATTGATATCAATCCGGGTGCTGCCATCGGCAAGTATTTTTGCATTGACCATGGAACCGGCATTGTAATTGGTGAGACAACAACAATTGGAGACCATGTAAAAATTTATCAGGGAGTTACGCTTGGAGCGTTATCCACAAAACGAGGTCAGCTTCTTAAGGGCGAAAAGCGACACCCAACAATTGGAAACAACGTAACGATTTACTCCGGAACCTCGGTACTTGGCGGCGATACCGTCATTGGCGACGGTGTTACAATTGGCGGTAATGCATTTATTGTTAAATCGGTTTCCGCCGGCATGAAAGTAAATGTGAAAAATCCGGAATTGCAATACAGCAGAGATTCGAGAAGTGAGTTAGAGCAGGATGGATTCTGGGATTGGGTGATTTAGAATTATCCATTGCATAAATTTACAAATGTACGCTTGTTTTTTTGAAAATTCAGGCGTATAATAATACGGTATGAATAACAGACATAGTATTTAGCTACGCTCTGAAATGGAGGTTATGATGAAAGTATTAGTTATTAACTGCGGAAGTTCTTCACTGAAATATCAGTTGATTGACTCCGAGACAGAGGTTGCATTGGCAGTGGGCCTTTGCGAAAGAATTGGAATTGACGGACGTTTGAACCACACGCCAAATGGTGGAGAAAAAGTTGTGATTGAGCAGGCTATGCCGGACCACGAAGTAGCAATCCGCATGGTATTGGATGCTTTGACGAATGAAAATTATGGTGTCATCAAAAACTTAGATGAAATTGACGCCATTGGTCATCGTTTGGTACATGGTGGTGAGAAATTTACAAAATCCGTTATTATAGATGACGAAGTAATCGCCGGTGTTGAAGAATGTAGTCCTTTGGCACCATTACATAATCCGGCAAATTTAATCGGTGTCCGCGCTTGTCAGGCAATTATGCCGGGCGTGCCAAATATCGGTGTATTTGATACCGCCTTTCATCAGACTATGGAACCGGTTGCTTATATGTACGGTCTTCCATATGAGTATTATGAAAAATATAAAGTACGTCGTTACGGCTTCCACGGAACAAGCCACAGCTTTGTTTCCAAACGTGCGATTCAGATGTTGAACCTGGACCCGGATAATTCTAAAATTATTGTCTGCCACCTTGGCAACGGCTCCAGTATTTCCGCTGTAAAGAACGGAAAAGTTGTAGATACCAGTATGGGTATGACACCAATGGAAGGTCTTGTTATGGGAACCCGCTGCGGTGATATGGACCCGACTATCGTTGAGTATCTTGCACACAGCCTGAATAAATCCTTAGAGGAAGTTATGGTTATCTTAAATAAAAAATCCGGTGTGCTCGGTATTTCCGGCGTATCCAGTGATTTCCGTGATTTGGACAAGGCTTCTAACGAAGGAAATGAAAGAGCAAAACTTGCCGTTGAGGTATTCAGCTACCGCACAGCAAAATATATCGGTTCTTATATCGCAGCCATGAATGGTGTAGATGCTATCGTATTTACCGCAGGTCTTGGCGAGAACAACATCGTTGTACGTGAGCAGGTTCTGAATCACTTTGGTTATATGGGAATCACATTGGATAAAGAAGCAAACCAGATTCGCGGTGAGGAGAAGATTATTTCCACACCGGATTCTAAGGTTACCGTTGCTGTCATTCCGACAAACGAGGAATTGGCAATTGCTCATGAGACGGTTGCTCTTTTGAAATAAGTTTTTTGTAAAATATAATTGGAAAATTCGACTATTTTTTCTAAAAAACTGTTGACAAGACTAGGTCAAGCAAGTATAATGGAAAAAGTGTTTGAGTAATTCAGAGGAGGTGTAATCGACATGAGTATCTGTCCTAAGAATAAATCTTCGAAAGCGAGAAGAGATAAGCGTAGAGCAAACTGGAAGATGACTGCTCCAACTTTGGTAAAATGCAGTAAATGTGGCGCTTTGATGGTACCACACCGTGTTTGCAAGAATTGCGGAAGCTACAATAAAAAAGAGATTATCTCTACTACAGCAGAATAATTGTGACGGCTTAGCCGTGTACAGATAAAATAAAGACGAGAGCAGAAACTGTGTGGTTTCTTATCTCGTCTTTATTTTGTGCTTGGATAGGGTTTCTTTTCATTTGTAAGACCAAGCAGATAATCTGTTGAGAGTCGATAGTATTCTGCAAGTTTTATTAAATGCCGGATTGGTAATTCATTTGCACCACGCTCATAGCGTGCGTACATTGTTTGGGATGTTCCTAATATTTCTGCAATTTGTTGTTGTGTTAAATCATTGTCTTCCCTAATATCGCGAATTCGTCGAGTATAATATGAATAATCAGCCAACGAATCATCATCCCTTTCTTATATTATTAGATACTGATAATAGCATAGAGAGAAGATTAACTATTGATTTTAGTAAACATATTTACTATAATATTAAGTAAATATATTTATTAAATGGCTTTTTGGACGAGGAGAGTATGATGAAGATAAGAATAGTTTTAGCAGATACCGACGAAAAATACATAAATCATTTTATTCGTGCTTTTAAAATTTATTATTTTAATGAAGTTGATATCGTCACATTTTCGGATTCGACGGCATTAAAAAAATATATTTCAAGCAGAGCGTATGATATTTTGCTTTCAATTGCGTCCTTGCTCCCTGAAGAGGCGGAGGGAAAAAGTATGATATTGACCTCAGAAATGGGAATTAAGGAAATGAATGGAAGACCGGCTATTTGCAAATATCAAAAAATAGAAAATTTATATAAAGGAATTTTAGATACGATAGCAGAGCAAAAAAGCGGAATTACTTATTCATATGAAACGTCAAAAGAATCACCGGTGATTGCTTTTACCTCAGCGGCAGGAGGGGTAGGAAAAACTACGGCAGCCTTAGTCTACACCAGGCAACTTGTCAAAAAGGGATTTCAGGTGATGTATTTGTCACTTGAAAGTTTTTCGAATATAGATTATTTTCTTAACGCAGAAGGAAGTTCAAATTTTTCGAATGTTTTATTTGCTGTGAAATGTGGAAAAGGAAATCTGCAAATGAAAATAGAAAGTTCGTTAAAGCAAACTTATGGTGGCGTTTATTTCTTTTCTAAACCGATGAATCCAAATGAAATTGATGAGCTGGATCAAAGTGAATGGAAGGAATTTTTGGATGCTGTGCGGGCAATGGGGAAGTTTCATTGTATTGTTATTGACTTACCGTGTGCGAATGAAGATACAGCAAAAAAAATCATGCCGCTGTCTGACCGTGTTTTGTTTATTACGGATGGAAGTGATACAACGACGGAAAAAACACAGACACTTATGACTTGTATAAGCAAATATGATGAAATGAATGGGGCTGATTTATCTACAAAAGTAAGTGTGATACAAAATAAATGTGAAGGACCAAGGCGGGAAATTGGCTTTCCTATTTTAGCTGAGCTTCCATATATAAAGGAAACCAGAATGGAAAAATTAATTATGGACACCCTTGTAAATGCTGAAAATGCCAGCCTATTATCAATATACCAGCCGGGAGGACAGGAGTATGTATAAAAATATTAGTTTTCAGGAAGCTGAATTTGGAGAAAAGAAATTTTTGATGTATCGTGTCGATGATGCAGCACAAATGGATCATGTTGAAGTGGAGATGTTGAAGAATAATGATATTAAAGGACTTCTTCCTTTTTCATCTGCACAAAATAATGATGAAATTAGGTTTATGTATGAAATGACAAATAAAATGAAACTGTCTCAGTTTTTAGGCGGACTTGTTCGCTGGGAGGAGTTATATCCGGCGGTACAGGGAATCGTTGTGGCAGTAATGGATTGCGAGCAGTATATGCTTAATGAGGGACATTTTGTGCTGGAGACGGAGAACATATTTATTGATTTGTCGAGCCGAAAGATTGAATTGATGTTTCTTCCTGTTGAAAATGAATTGCTGGCACAGATAACATGGAAAGATTTTCTGATTACACTGTTACATAATTTAAACTATGATATGAAAGATGATATTGGCAAATTAGAAACTTTGCAAAGTTATTTGACAGATGAAAAAATTACGATAAAGGAATATGCAGAAAAAATTAAAAAGATAGAAACACTTGGTTTAGCAAGAAACAAAGACGTTAAAAAGGAAAATAGACAAAGTGAAAGACCGGTAAGAGAAGTAAAAAGAGAAGAAAAACCAAATGTGATATACAATGTGCCGGACCCCAATAGTGAGGTATCCCCTGGTGTTATGAAAACAGAAAAAGGAGAAAAAAAGGAAGGCATTATTGGCTTGTTTTCAAAGAAAAAGAAAAAAGAGAAGAAACAGGGGAAAAAACAGGCGAATTCATTTGCCTTTGAAATTCCGGGACAGAAAAAATCAGTGGATGTTTCAAAGGAAAAGGAAAAAGAGGCGGTGCAGGAAATCGGCGAAACTTTATTGGCTGATGATAGTGAAGCATCATTATTTATGCCATATTTGATAGATAAAAAAACAAACAGTCAAATTCCGATTAATAAAAAAGACTTTAAGATTGGGCGTGAAGAAAAGTATGTAGATTATGTAACCTCTGAACCGACAGTTGGAAGGCTGCATGCCAGTATCGTGTTGGATGAGCAGGGGAAAATTGTTTTTGTTCGTGATGCCAATTCGAAAAATGGAACTTTTGTTAATGGGGAGAAAATACAAAGCAATATTAATGTTCAAGTCAAGGATGGCGATGTCATTCGTTTTGGAAGAGATGAATATATGCTGCAACTGCGTTAGGAGAAAAAATATGGAGTTTCAATGTGGTGTAGTATCCGATGTGGGTACAACGAGAAAAGTGAATCAGGATTCGGCGTGTATCCATATTCAGAATTCGATTATTGGAAATGTTGGGCTTGCTGCGGTTTGTGACGGCATGGGGGGATTAGCCCATGGAGAGTTCGCAAGTCAGTCCATGATAGAGAAAATAGAAAAATGGTATGACGGTGAATTCAAGGAACTGTTAGTACAGGGAGTGGAAGTAAATCAATTAAGAGAGCAGCTTGACGAACTTTTGGTAGAACACAATAAATATCTCATAGAGTACGGCAATGATATGGGGGCTTCAATGGGAACGACCGTGTCACTTTTGCTGATGTTGCCGGGACGCTATTTTGGAATACATGTTGGGGATTCCAGAATTTATAAAATCGGTAAAAGAACGATGGAGCAGATTACAAATGACCATAGCAGGGTGATGCAGGAAGTCCGGATGGGGATTATTACACCCACTGAAGCGGAGAGAGATACAAGGAAGAATCAATTACTGCAGTGCATTGGGGCAAGGGGCAGTATTCAGACAGAATTCTTTTCCGGAAATATCGATTTGGCAGAGACTTTTTTGCTCTGCTCGGATGGATTTGTCCATAAATTACAAGAAAAAGAAATGTGGAGAAAACTTCGACCGAATAAAGCAAAGAAAGATGAAATAATACAACAAAATTTGTTGGAGTTAGTAGAAGAAAATAAAAAAAGAGAGGAAACCGACAACATAACAGCAATTGCTGTACGGGTAGAACCGTAGTGGAGGAAAACATGGAAAAGAAAGAAACACAGATGGATGTCATGATCCAGGAAACCAGACAGTATATCATGGATAACCTAGCGATAACATCTATGAGCAATGAAGAACTGGAAGATAAAATCGAAGAATTAATTTTTGAAAAAACAAAGGATGGATTCTTTTCAATTGAGGAAAAGGTTCAAATGGTTCAGGAAATTTACGGTTCTATTCGTGGTTTTGGTATTTTGGATTCCATTTTATCGGATGATAATGTGACCGAAGTAATGATTAATGGACCGGACAATATTTTTATTGAGAAGAATGGAACTTTGACAAAATTAAACCGCAAGTTTGAGAGTCAGCGCAGATTGGAGGATATTATCCAGCGTATTGTCGGTCTGGCAGGCCGTGAAGTCAACCAGGCAAATCCAATTGTAGATACAAGACTTCCGGATGGTTCGCGTGTTAATGTAGTTTTACCACCAATTGCATTGTGTGGTCCAACGGTAACGATTCGTAAATTTTCCAAGGAACCGATGACAATCGATAAACTGATTTCCTATGGTTCTCTGACACAGGAGATTGCGGATAAATTAGAATGTCTGGTAAAGGCGAAATACAATATTTTTATCAGTGGCGGAACCGGTTCCGGAAAGACGACTTTTTTGAATGCGCTTTCCAATTATATTCCAAAGACGGAACGTGTTATTACGATTGAGGATTCGGCAGAATTGCAGATTACCGGAATTGAAAATCTGGTAAGTATGGAGACTAGAAATGCAAATGCAGCAGGAGCCGGTGCAATTACGATACGTGATTTGATTAAATCTTCTCTCCGAATGAGACCAGAGAGAATTGTAGTCGGTGAGGTTCGAGGTGGTGAAGCGTTGGATATGCTTCAGGCGATGAATACCGGACATGATGGTTCACTGTCAACCGGACATGCCAATTCAACTCATGATATGCTGAGCCGATTAGAAACAATGGTGCTGCAGGGAGCAGATGGGCTCCCACTGGAAGCAATTCGGCAACAGATTGCGTCCGCAGTAGATGTTATTGTTCATTTGTCAAGATTGCGTGACCATTCACGTAAGACAATGGAGATTACAGAAGTTTTAGGATATCAGGACGGTGAGATTCAGTTAAATCCGCTCTATGTATTTGAAGAGGATGAAAATAGTACACTTGAAAAGGTTAGCGGAAGTCTTGTAAGAACAAAAAATCCGTTAGTAAATGATTATAAACTGAAACTTGCCGGGGTAAAGAAAGTTATCTGAGAAAGGGGATTGTTATGAAAAAGAAGAAAGAGAGAGAGCCACAGTGGTATATGTCCGAGGTTGGTGTTCCTGTATATAATTATCATGTTTATTACATGAAAAAAGTTGAAAAAATTATTTACATATTATTAGCTTTTGTTGTAGGAGCTGTGGTGGCTTATTTGTTTTATGGTGGTATTGGTAAAGATGAATTGGGGAGAGCAACTTCTGTTACTTATGTTCTCGATGTAGTAATTATGGTTGTTGTCGGAAGTGCTGCAGTAAAACTTTTTATTCCAGTACGAAGGGAACAGTTAATTGAGAAAAAGAAGAATGTTTTAAAAATACAATTTAGAGATTTATTGGATTCTGTATCGACTTCATTAAGCAGTGGACAAAATGTTACAGGGGCATTTATTTCAGCATATGATGACTTGCAGCTTATGTATGGGGAAGACGAGTCAATTATAAAGGAACTCAAAGTGATTATAGATGGTATAAATAACAATTTTGAAATTGAGAAGCTGCTTATGAATTTAGGTGAACGAAGTGGCGTTGATGATATACAAAGTTTTGCAAATGTATTTGAGACAGCATATCGAAAAGGCGGTAATATCAAGGATATTATAAAAAATACACAGCAGATTATTGCGGACAAAATGGAGATAGAGAGTGAAATCGAAACCATGGTTGCTGCAAATCAAATGGAACAAAAAATAATGATGATAATGCCTATTATGATTGTTGGGATGCTTAAGATGCTTGGTGAGGATTTTGCGGAAAATTTTGTTACGCCAACTGGGTTGGTTGCAACAACAATTGGAGTAATTGCATTTGTCACCGCTTATTTTGTCGGCAAAAAAATACTTGATATAAAGGTTTGATGAAAGGGGGAGAAAAATGATTTTAACAGTTGATATGCTTTGCATAATGGGGGTTGGAAGTGTACTTGCGTTGATTTATTGCGGGATTTTAGTATTTAATAATAAATATGACGGTTTGCTGGAGCCACTTAATTCAAAGGAATATCCGTTATGTGAAACTTATAATGTTGGTTTTTATTTAATTAATAAAATACCTAGATTAATTCAGAATGCTCATGTAAGAAGCAAAAGACAGTACATTGAAATTTTACATGGAACAAAATACGCGGATTATTATTTAAGAATTAATTCGGCACAAAGTTTGTCGCTTTCATTGCTCGTATTTGTTTTGTCATTTTTCGTATATGGCTTGACAGCGGAACCAATTGTACTTGTTGTTATGTTTGTGATGGCGGCTGCCATTTATTATTATTACGATACTTTACCAAAGGCGAAAGTGGAGAAAAGAACTGAGGAGATTTCACTTGAATTTGCCGATGTTGTTTCCAAACTTGCTTTGTTAATTAATGCAGGAATGATTGTTCGTGAGGCATGGGAGAAAGTTGCATATACAGGAAAATCGGATTTGTACATAGAAATGCAGGATGTGGTTGATCAAATGAATAATGGAGTATCTGAAAGTGATGCACTTAACAGATTCGCCACCAGGTGTACGACTGCTGATATCAAAAAATTTACTTCTATGCTTATTCAGGGAATGAATAAAGGAAATCGTGAATTGACGGAAATGATGAAAGAGCAAAGTCGTGAAATTTGGAATATTCGAAGGAATTTGATTAAGCAGCAGGGAGAAAAAGCTGCCAGTAAATTATTGATTCCGATGTGTATCATGTTTATTGGAATTCTTATTATGATTATAGTGCCTATATTCTCAAATCTGGGATAGGCATTGTAAATATAAAATACAGATAGGAGGTGTTTATGATGGATGTTATTTTGTATCGTTGGTATTCAAACGCAAAATTGTTTGGAAGAAAGTTTATTTATGATGAGGATGGTGCGGTGAGTATCGTTACTATTGTTGTTCTGATTGGAATTGCTATCCTGCTTGCGGTTGTGTTTAAGAGTAAGATTGAGGAACTTTTAAATACATTGTTTGGAACGATTAAAGAAAGTGGAACAAAAGCAATTAAACAATCTGAATAGTTAGCAAGAGTTTCTGCTGATAACTTTTCGGTGGGATTTTACCACCGAAAAGTTATTACCACTAAAGGAAAGGAAATTGTTATGGAAAAGAGAAGAGAAAAAATGAGTTTATTACGAGATGAAACAGGAGCGGTAGCTATTGTTGAAGCAACCTTTGTATTTCCAATCATGTTTTTTGTCCTGTTTTTCATAATGATGATGGGAAATATATATTATCAACAGGCACGAATTGATGATATTGTAAGTCGATATGCAATTATAGGTGCAGAAAAGGTGACAAATCCATTGAGGGATAATTTAGAAGAAGGTAAAACTATGATTACAGATTCAGAGCAGGTGGACGCAGAACCATATCGATATTTGTTTGGTTCTATGAAAACGATTGAAGATGAAATTCAGAACGAAGTTTACAAAGAAATTATCAGCAAAGGTTTTACTTTCATGGGAAATGCTCCGGAGGTAAAAAGAAGTCAGGTAAAGTCAGATTATAAAAATCATGTACTTTATGGAGATTTTGTTGTGGAAGCATCTTATCAGATTAAATTTCCGATTAAATTTATTGGCTCGGATAATTTAATGATATTTAAGGCGTCTTCTTGTTCACAGGCTTCGGTAACAGATGTACCGGAATTTGTCCGAAATGTTGATTTCGCTTGTGATATTTTGGATGGTACATCTTTTGCGGCAAAAGTGAAAAATATTTTTCAAAAGGTAAATGATTTAATTAACAAATTTAAATAGATGAGGAGAGAGGCTTATGTTTCGGTTTGTTTTGAAAAGAAGAGGTGCAATTTCGGTATTTTTGGTGATAGTGCTTGTTCCTATGCTTGTAATGTCGGCAACAATGGTTGATGTGTCGCGTGTTAATTTAGGAAATGCTATGGCTGTATCGGCGGGGGATTTGACAGCAAATACCGTATTGACAAATTATGATTATCAATTAAAAAAAATGTATGGATTACTTGCTTCATCCAATAATACAAAAGATTTTTTGGATAAAATGGAAGGGTTTTATTGCGATACGATTATGGCAGGTGGGATTGATAAAGATACAGCAGCAACATGGGCAAAACAGCTTAGAGGAAGTGTCAGCAGTACAGATTTACAAAATATTGCGGTGGAGGAAAATTCTTTTAAGTTAAATGTTTTGCAAGGCAAGAATGGTAGTCTTATGAATCCGGCGATTACAAAGACACAAATTGTAAATTTTATGAAATACCGTGGTCCTGTAAATATGGGAACCAGTATTTTTGATGCCGTTAGTTTGTTTAAAAGCATGGGTAAAAAAACAGATATGGTGGAAAAGAAAAATGAATATTATGAAGAACATGCAAAGATAATAGAGGAATGTCAAAAAGCAAGAGATTGCATTGGTAATTATGAAATGAGTAGTGGAATATTACAGCCTGATTTTCCAAATCAGGAATGCTTTCAAATAATGAGTCAAAACCTGGGGAATAGTAAAGCTTTGATTGAAGGAATGATGGAGGACTATGTAAGATATATTTATTCTTATGAATTTTTCAGAAATGCAAAAGAAATTGATTTAAGTTATGAAAAATCATCCAATAAATGGGAATGGACAACTTGTATAGATGATTCTATTGTAAAGAATAAAAAAGCATCAGTACAGGGAACACAGAAAATCATTGATGATTTAGAGCAATATATGCAAAATTCCAGTCAGTATAAAAAGTATTTAACAAAAGGTGTTGACAACAAGATTAATGTTAACTATCTGGAGCAATTTTTTAGAGAGTACAGTGAAAATAAGGGGTTACTGCATTTGTCTGTACGTCTTATGCAATGTTTAAAAGGATTAAATGAAGATAAAAAGTTGGAAATTGATGGAGAGGAAGTGTCGGTAAAAGATTTTTTAGAAGACAAGAATAATAAGTATTTTCATCAATTAAATAGTATTCTTGAAAAGTATGACCGTGTTTATCAAAGGTATCATGCTCCCATTCAGGAACAAAAGAATAATTTAGATAATGTAATTGCTAAGGCAAAAAAACAAGGTGAGGATTATTATGGACTTTTATCTGATAGAATTGGCTGGCTTGATGGTAATGAAAGCGATACAGGTTTAATAAAACATCTTGAAAAAATAGAGAATTTAATAGATTCACTTAGTACTAAACTTGATAAATGGGAGAATTCGGCAAGCGTTAGTCAATTAAAAAAGGACACACAGGCACAAAGTGACAAAAAAGAAATTGAACGTATTCGAAATACTTTTGACAAAAGCCAAATTACGGAATTGAAAAACAAAGTAAAACGTTCTTCTAAAACCTTGAAAAAAATCAGAGATTGTGTGCAGAAGTATAAAGTTGGAGAATGGGCGTTTTCCGAAATGGGTTCAAATTGCGGAACACTTGAAAATGTATGTAATAAGAAATTTGGAAATAAGATTCAATATCCAACACAGAGTGAGTTGGATTCAGTAGCGGTAGAATCAAAGGGGTTAATTCAACAGCCGGCAATTGGTGAATTCCCTATCAATTGGGATGATGAGGCACATCCTGATTTAAAGAAGCCACAGGAGAAAGCGTTTTATTCGTATTTGGTTGAAAATTATAAACAAAATGAAACAGAGAATAAAACGGAAAAAAAGAAGAAAAAGGTAGAGGAAAAAAAGGAAGATTATAAGAAAGAAGCAGAGAAGGAGAAGCAAAAAGAGGGGGTGGCTAATTCAAATTCCGTTGCTGGTATGACAAATCGTCCGAGTCAAGTATGGAAGTCGCATAAGGGTGATAGTCATCAACTAGGGAATAGAACTGAAAAGTCCACCAACCAAAAGAAAGCATTAAGCAATTCTACTAAGATAATGAATAATATGTTTAAGGGCATTTCAACAAAATTAAAGGGTGCAAGAGATAATTTCTATATTAGCGATTATATGCTTGAGATGTTTTCTTATAGTACGATTGAAAAAGAAAAAGGAGAGAATCCAAAAACGTTAACGCGGATGTATATGAACACAAATTACTTGTATGGAAAAGAAGTTGAGTATATTATCTATGGCGGTGACCGTGGTGTAGAAAAAGCATATGCTAGTATTTATGGTATTCGTTTTGCATCGAATTTAGTATATGCATTTACAGATAAAGAAATTACAGGAACGGCGACAGCGATTGCGACTTCGGTTTTTGGAGCACCACCATTAACTGCTTTGGTGCCCATGGCAAAAATAGCAATTGTTGTAGGATTAGCACTTGTTGAAAGCGGTATTGATATTGCGGAATTGTCTAATGGAAAGGCGGTACCTTTATATAAATCGAGTTCTACATGGGTAGCAAAACCTAGTTCGGCGGCAGGTAAAGTTGTAGATAAAGTTAAGACAATTGTAGTTGATGTAGGGGAAACAACGATTGATGCGGGAACAAAAATATTAAATGACTGGCTTTCAAAAACATCAGATAAATTGGTTGCGGATATTGATGCTAAGGGAAAGGAATTTAGTAATGCAGTAGGTGAGATTGTTAAAGAAAATGTAGACAACTATGTTGGACAAGTTGTTGATCAGCTTGTTTCGATATGTTCCAATGCAGTTAATCAAGAAAAAAATAAGCGCGTTGGTTATGTGAAAGAGAAATTAAAACAATGGTCTGATGCAACTGATTTTGGCTCGGCTATAACAAATCAGATTAAAGAGCAAGCAGTTAATTATGTTGTTACGCAATGCGAAGTTAAAATTAATAATTTAATTAATGGATTACAAAATGGAGGAGATAAAGCAAAGGAAAAGGTTTCAGATATAATAAATCAATTAAATGATAACATCGAAAAGGTTGTGGCGTCGGCAACAGGAACTGTTACAAATATGACGAATGAATTGACAGAAAAACTCAAAAAATCGGCAACTCAAGGTGCTGAAAAAATGAAGCAGACACTAAAGTCTGAAATTGAAGGGAAATTTGGCAGTTCAACAAGTGGAGAAACTTCTGCTTCTGATACAGTAACCGGTTCTCTTTTATCTTGGAAATATAGCGATTATTTAAGAATGTTTACGGTGATTGGGCTGATTACAAATGAAGAAACAATGCTTCTTAGAATGGAAGATTTGATTCAAAAAAACATGGAATTAAAAAAGGGCACATTTAGTTTAGCATCCTCTTATGTGTATTATGAGATGCAGGCAAGGATTTTAGTAAAACCGTTATTAACGACAGTGCCATTTATAAATGAATATACTAAAGATAGAATAACAGGGACAAATTGGTATACGATTGATTATAAAACCAGATTTGGATATTAGTTAAGAGAGAGGTGATTTTGTGAGAAAAATGAGAGAACAAAAAGGCTATATAACGATAGAAGCAACTATTGTTTTATCGATATACATATTTGCTTTTATGATGATTTTCAGCTTGATTCATATTTGTCGTGCGCAAATGAAAATTTCAGTTGCAATAAATAATGCAGCAAAAGAAATATCGGAATATTCATATTTATACGGAGTGTCCGGGTTGAGTGACAGTATGTACAATGCAGGTCAATCGGCTGCTCAGACGCAGCTGGATTATTCGGAACTTCCTGAAGATGTAGGAACTTTGTACTCGGAAATATCTTCATTGGGAGATAAACAGGGAAATATGGCTGGAGCACAGGGAATTAGCCCGGATAACATAAAAAATATTTATGGGAAATTGGATAGCATAAAACAACAGGGAGGCGGGGTGGCATCAACGATTAGTGATATGGCATCTAATCCCAAAGAGTTAATGATGGGGGTAACTAAGGTGTTGGCATATAACGCCTCGGAAGAATTAAAATCCGCAATTGCATCTGCCTTGACAAAAGCATTAGTGAAACAAAATTTAAAGTCTTCTCTCTCGGATGGAGATAAAGAAATTAATAGTTATTTGCATAATCTGGGAGTGAAAAAGACTCAGGGAACATATTTGGAGTCAATTGATTTTAGTCATTCGGAATTGTTCCCGGCTGGCAATAATGAAATTAAAATTATAGCAGTGTATGAGGTTGAGGCACTTCCGCTTTTAAATATTGATGCTTCTTTTCGTATTGTACAGACGGCAAGAACGAGGGGCTGGTTGAAAGGCGATGAAGATCCACAAATAACAACGAAGGATACGGAAGATGATGTGAAGGAAGAAGGACAGGAGGAAGAAAATTGATAGCAAAAGTTATTGTTTTTATGGCAATTACCATATTGCTCGCTTTGGGTGAGTATTTGTATTTATACAAGCAGTACTCACAAAAGAAAATTTTGTTATTTTGCATTTTGTCCGGAGTGATAGGATTTGTTTCAACACAAATTCTTCTTTGGCATTATCAAATTCATTTTATGGAAATTTTAAAGAGGTGTATTCTGCTTATGCTTCTTTTCCCAATTGCATTGTGTGATTGGAAGAAAATGATTATTCCAAACAAGATTCTTCTTTTGGGATTGATTGTCAGAATTTTTCTTTATCCGTTTGAATTTTTCTTTCGGACAGAACAATTTTTGGTCATAATAAAATCTGACTTTATTGCACTTGGAATTATGCTGCTTTTTTTACTGGTTGCATATTTTTTGGTGAAAAATGGTGTTGGAATGGGAGATATAAAACTGATTTTGTTAATGAGTTTATATCTTGGAATTCAAGGAATTTTTGGAGTGCTTTTTATGTCCTTGATTGTCATCTTTTTTGCGGGTTTGTATCTTATGATTATTAAGAAAAGAAGCAAACGTGAGGCGATTCCATTTGCACCGGCTATTTTAGCAGGAACTGTAATATCAATTTTAGTTAATGGTATATAAAGGAGAAATTTGCTATGAGAAAAAGTAATCGATGGGTTATTGCGTTAGGCATTTTAGTCATGGTTGGTGTGGCATGGTATATGCTTATTACCACTGTAAGAGACACATCAAAAAGTTATCAAACGGCGTTAAATTCAGCAAGAAAATTTGCTAAATTAAAAATCAATAAAGATGCGGAGGAGAAATATTTTGAGGCTTATAATATTTCTCCATCCTATGAATTGAGTGTAGAAATAGCGAAGTTTTATAAAAACACAGGCGAGGACCAAGAATTTCTTGGTTATACAGAATCGAAACTCGAAGAATATCCAGATAGTTCAGAGTTATATGACGTTTTGATTGACTATTATTATTCACAGCAAATGTTTGAGAACTGTGTGGATTCTTTTGAGCAAATTGATAAAAGGGGAATTTCCTCTAAAATAATTGAGAAAGTACGTGGAAAACTGGAAAAAGAATATGAAATGGGGTTTGTTTCCTATCAGGATGTAAAGAAATATCGAAATGGATTCTGTGCAGTGATGGGAGATTCAGGAAAATGGAGCTACGTAACAGAAAAAGGAAATAACGTGATTGATAGCCGTTATTTGGAAGCAACAGGCTTTTCAGGGGATGGCACAGCGGTCGTTCGAGATGACGAGGATTGCTATATTATAGATGATGAAGGAAATCGAAAATTTGTAAACACGAAAAAACAGAGCGTTGAGGAGTGCCGTGCTCTGTCGGAAGGACTTATGGCAATCAAAGTAAATGGGAAATTTATTTTTGTAAAAGATGATTTTTCAGAGGCTTTTAAAGGAACTTATGAGGACGCAAGTGTATTTTTTAATGGTGTTACATTTGTAAAAAATAATGGAAAATGGTTTTTGATTAATGAGAAGGGAAATCAAGTAGGAGAAAGTGAGTATGATGATGTAATCTTGGATGAGATAGGATTTTCTGTCCGGCAAAAGAGGGCATTTGTCAAACAAAATGGAATGGTTATCATGATTGATACGAATGGAAAAAAGATTGGACAGGATTCTTATGAAGATGCGAAACCCTTTAACGCAGAAGGATATGCTGCCATTAAGAAAAATGGCAAATGGGGATTTGTCGATATAAACGGAAAAGTTGTAATTGAACCAAAGTATGAAAATGCGCGCTCATTTTCGAATGGTAACGCCGCTATTATGGAAAATGGTAAGTGGGGATTTATTAATAAAAAACAGAGCCAAATAGTTGAATGCCGTTTTGATGATGCGAAAGATTTTTCTCAAAAAAAGAGTTGTTTTGTAAAAGAAAACGAACAATGGAATTTGATTGTCTTTTATATGTAAAAAGGAGTGGACATTATGCTTACATACGCTGTGTTTAGTGATAAGGGTGATCGACCATATAATGAGGACAGTATGTGTGTTGCTGCCACCGATAAGAAAGGCTGTTTTGTACTTGCAGATGGTTTAGGTGGACAAGGGAAAGGCGATGTGGCGTCTAAGTTTGTGGTGGATAAGATCCAGAAATCATATAAAAAAAAGAAAAATCACTGTCATGAGAAATTCATTACAGAAATGGTAAGTGAGTGCCAAAGAGACATCATGAAGATAAAAGAAAACGAAGACGTTACAGAAGACATGATGACAACCTTGGTGCTGTTACTTATTGAGAATGAAAAAATCAGTTGGGGACATGTTGGAGATTCCCGGTTATACCATTTTGTGGATGGAAAAATAGTGGAACGGACAACAGACCACAGTGTATGTCAGGTTCTTGCAAATACTGGAGAAATTGACGAATCCGAGATTCGTCATCATCCGGATAGAAACCGCCTGCTAAGGGCAATTGGAATGCATGACCAGACAGAAACATTAAATTCACTAAAAATAATTGAAAACGAAGGAAAGAATCATGTGTTTTTGCTCTGCTCAGATGGATTCTGGGAATACATTGATGAAAAGCATATGGAAAAAACTCTGAAGCGAGCGAAGACACCGGAAATATGGCTTGCTAAAATGCAAAAGATAGTACAAAAAAACGGCAAAAACAATAACATGGATAATTATACGGCAATTGCCGTTTTCCTAGATTAACAGGAGGCAGAAAAATGAGTGAGATGGAAAAGAAAATATGTCTGGGCTGTATGCAGGAAATTAACGCAGATGATGTAATGTGTCCTCATTGTGGATTTGACCCAAATAATTACCGAGTGAATCCGAGATGTCTGCGTCTTGGAACAAAGCTTGCAGGGAAATATATTATTGGAAAAGTAATTGGTGAAGGTGGGTTTGGTATCACATATATTGGATGGGACGAAAAACTGGAATTGCCGATTGCAATTAAAGAATTTTTTCCACCGAAAATAGCAAGCCGAGATACAACAACGGGAAATAATACAATTTATGTATTTGATGGAGCTGAGGAAAAAAGTTTTGAAGACGGCATGCGTCGTAGTGTTAAAGAGGCAAGAAGTATGTCTAAACTCGAAGCTTACGAAGGCATTGTTTCGATACGTGATTTTTTTAATGAGAATAAGACGGCATATATCATTATGGAATATGTAGATGGTGACACGCTAAAAAAATACTTGGAACAAAATGGAAAGATGTCACCGGAAGATGTATTAAAAGTGATGAAACCAATTATGAAGGCATTGGAGCAGATGCACCGGACCGGATTAATTCATCGCGATGTCAGTCCGGATAATATCATGATTCGTCGGGATGGACAGGTTAAATTAATTGATTTTGGTTCTGCCCGTGTGGCTCAGGAAGATGACGAGAAGAGTCTTACGATTATGTTGAAACGTGGTTTTTCTCCTGAAGAACAATATCGATCAAAAGGTCATCAGGGGGCATGGACAGATATTTACGCCTTGTGTGCTACTATGTATTATATGCTGACAGGAAAGATTCCACCGGAGGCAATGGAGCGTCTTGCGAACGATGAATATAAATCGTTAAAAACATATGATGATGTTAAACTTGATAAGAAAATTGCATCTGCAATTGATAAGGGGCTATGTGTTTTTGCAAAAGACCGTTATCAATCGATGAGCGATTTAATCTATGATATTTATGGAGAAGAAGAAAAACGTGTCATTCCTAAAAATGAAAGGATGTCTACGGGAGATGTAAGTTCTGTAGGTGAAACAGTTTTAGATGAAAACAGTACAGTATTAATGGAAGATAACAATAAAACAGTTTTAATGGATGGTGCGGAGAAAACGGGGAAAGTAATCGGGGGGAGAAATACAACATTAAAGTTTAATAGTAAGAAAAAGGTAATGGCAGTGATTGCGGTTATTTGCGTTTTTGTTCTGGGGGGTATTGGAGTTTTTGCGGCGGTACGATCCGGTAACAGAGAAGAGAAATTAACAGATGTTGTCTCACAAGAGAAAGCAATTAAGACACCGACAGCTTCTCCTTCTCCAACGGCTGAGATTACGGCAACACCGGAAATTAAAAAAATGCCTCTGCCAAATTGCGTGAATCAAAAAGTGGATACTGCAACACAGCAAGTATGGAATTTGTCGAAGAATGTAAATATCAAAACATCAGAAGTTTATAGTGATAGTGTTCCGGCTGGAGTTATTGTCAGCCAAGCACCAGAAGCGGGAAGTATGGTAAACACAGATGAATTTATAGAAGTAACATTTGTCGTTAGCAAAGGTCAGCAGTTAATGACTATACCAAATGTGAAAGGAGAAAGTTTATCTGCGGCGAAAGCAAAATTGAAAAAAAGTGGGTTAAAGTATAAGACAAAAACAAAATACAGCAGTTCCTACTCAAGTGGAAAAGTAATTTCGCAGAGTAAAAAGGCAGGAACAAAAGTCAAGAAAAAAACAACCGTTCATCTTGTTGTAAGCCGAGGACCGAAACCGACGCCGAAACCTCAGGCAACACCTCGTCCGACGGTACGACCACAGCGACATACAACAAGTTCGAGCAGCTCTTCTAAAAAGAGTAAGAAATCAAAAAAGAAAAGTGATTTTCAGGTGATCGGAAGCGATGACTATGTAGTATTAGATTAGACAAATTTAGTATTGCCCTAAAGGAGTGAGTGTTATGAAGAAAACATGTGCAAAAATATTGATAATGGCACTGGTGTTACAAAGTGTTTACTTGACAGTGAATGTTACAAATGAATCCGCAAAGGCGGCAACCTTAAATTTACATAATCCAACGATGATAAATGGTGTGTCGACCTGGGATTGCGTATACTTTGGAACCTATTGGCAAAATGACACAAATGAGGATGGAGTAGCAGACCAAAATGATGCAAAGGAGCCAATTAAGTGGCGTGTGCTGCAAGTTGATGGGGATGATGTGTTTCTTATGTCGGATAAAAACTTGGATTGTCAAAAATATAATAATAATGAAGTTGATATTACATGGGAAACTTGTAGTTTGCGAACATGGTTATACAGTAATTTTTACCGAAAGGCATTTTCGACAGCAGAGCAAAATGCGATAAAAGTTACGACTGTAGAAAATGGCAAGAATGAGGTGTATGGAACATCAGGCGGAAAGGCAACAGAAGACAAGGTTTATATTCCATCAATAAAAGAGGTAACTAATACAAATTATGGATTTGTGAATTATAATTCGAGGAATGTTACCAGAAAGGCAAAAAACACAGCATATACAATGAACTGTTATATAAACCAATCCAATGTGTCTCAATATGGAGTATGGTGGATTCGCACACCAGGAGCAAATCACCAACAAGCTGCAATTGTTGATGGCCCCGGATATGTATTTGGTGACAGCTATTATAGTGGCTTAAGTGTTGCAAGCGAAGATGTTGGTGTTCGTCCGGTTATGCATATATCATTATCTGCACTTGATAAATTAAAGTTTGCAGGAACAGTATCGTCAGATGGAGAAGAAATTGAGCCTACGCCAACACCAACTGTAACACCAGCAGCTGAAACATCAATTACACCAACGGTAACACCGAATCCAACTGCAAAAGCAACTAAAAATCCGCAGAAAGAAACGATTGCATCAGCACTTCCGGATAAAACCACTAATAATACATTAGCAAAATCAACGGTTAAAATGGGAAAGATATTTAACGATAAGGGTATCAACTATGAAATCACAAAGTTGACGGGAAAGAAGGGCAAGTTGACTTTGATAAGTGTAAAAAACAAAAAGACCAAAAAGATAACAATACCGAAAGAGATTAAAAAATATGGTTATAAATTTACAATAACGCAGATTGGCAAAAATGTATTTACAAGATGCAAGAAATTAAAGCAGTTAACGATTAAAAGCCGAACAATTACAAAAATAGGAAAGAACAAATTTCCTAAGAAATGTAAGATTGTTGTGCCACAAGCAATGAAAAAGAAGTATACGAGACTATTGAAAAAGAAGTAGGAGATGATTTTATGAAAAAGTGGATAGCCCTAGTATTAGTTTTAGTTATTGAATATATGAATTTATCAGAAATAAAAATGGAATATATAAGTAAATCAAAAGCAGCAGAGAAAAATTACGACTTAAGCAATCCTCGTTTGGTTGGTAATTCACCAACTTGGGATTGTGTTTACTTTGGAAATTATTGGCAGGAGGATACTAATGGAGATGGGGTTGCAGATGAGAAAGATGATAAACAACCTATTCGGTGGAGAGTGCTTAGTGTAGATGGTGATGATGCATTTTTGATTTCAGATAAAGTCTTATTGTGTTCTTCGCCAACAAATTCGAAGGGTGGAGAATTAGTAACTTGGGAAAATAGTAATATCAGAAAGTTATTAAACGGCACTTTCCTTTCACAAGCTTTTTCAGCGGAAGAAAGCGATGCAATATATAGTACCATTGTTGAAAACAACGTACATCCATATTTTAAAACTACATGTGGGAAAAACACGGTAGATAAAGTGTATTGTCTTTCTTATGAGGAGGCGGTAGATGCTAAATATGAACTGTACGGATTTAATAGCAACGACACAAGAGGCTTAAGTAGAAATGCAGATGTAACTACATATGCGTATGGAGGGAAGGAATTATCGTCTTATTGGTTGAGAACAACAGGAAGAGAGGCTACATATTATTACCGACAGTGGCTAGGAATTAAGATTGATTCAGGAAGATTGCATGGTGTTGCCCAATGGAATGATAAAACTGGAGTTCGACCAGTGTTGCATTTGAATTTAGCTAAAAAAAATCTTTGGAAAAAAGCAGGGACAGTTAGCGCGGGGAGATTGCAACAAAATAATATTAGTGAAATTGAGTCCCCCATGGTTGTAAATGATATTCCGATTTGGCATTGTATTTATTTTGGCTCATACTGGCAAACGGATACAAATAATGATGGAAGAGCAGATACAAAAGATGAAAAGGAACCAATAAAATGGAGAATTTTATCAAAAGAAGATAATGTTGTGTATTTGATATCCGATAAGGCGTTGGATTATAGGCAATTAGAAGAAAATTATAGTGGTTGGAGTACGAGTGAAATAAGAAATTGGCTGAATCAGGAATTTTGTTCAGCAGCCTTTTCAAATCAGCAGTTAAAGAGTATTAAAGAAGCGGCAACAGAGCAAAACACAAAAGATAATATTAGCTTGCTTCAGTGCGATGATGACACTTTTTTTACAAGTGGATTTAATGCAATTAAAGAGGGCTTGGTTGGTAAGAATTTAGAAGGTATTGAGAATATTGCATATAATACTGATTTTGCAAGGCAAAAGTCAAATAGCGAAAAAGCTAATTGGCTGGTGGGGAAAGGAGCAGAGACCTTTTGTGATAGCAATGGTTATTATACCAAACTTGCCCAAAGTGATGGGGTACGAGGTGCATATAGTATACGTCCGACACTAACACTAGATTTAACAGATAAAGAGAATTGGAGTTATGCCGGAATTGTCGATGGGGCAGGAAATGTAAAAGAAAAAGAAGACGAAATTATAAAAACTCCAGTACCGACCAGTACACCAAATATAGCGCCAGATTCAATGCAGACAGAAAACCCTAAAAATACAAGTACACCACGACCTAATGGTTTAAAACAAGGGATGAAAATAAAGCTGCCTAATTCAAAAAAGAATGTTACCTCTTTTATGAAAGGCAATATAAAATATAAGAAAATTGGGAAATCGAAAAATGTTAAAGTAGAAGGAGTTAAAAGTAAAAAACTTGTATCAGTTGTGATTCCAAATAAGGTGTCATTTCAAGGGAAAACATATGTTGTTTCTGCGGTTGGTAATGGAGCGTTTAAAAATTGTAAGAAGTTATTAAGTATTCAATTTAAGTCAAAATCTTTGAAAAGTATCGGAAAATATGCTTTTCAAAATTGCAAAAAACTGAATATTATTTGGCTTAAAAATAGCAAAAAGATAAAATCGGTTGGAAAGAAATGCCTTAAAGGAATTCCTAAAGGGCAGTGTACGATAAAAGTGCCAAAAGCAAAATTAAAGATATATGGTAAATTGTTTAAAAATAAAGGATAGTGCTATTTTAAGAAAAAGACGTATAGTTGATACATATATTAAGGAGATGATTGTATGCGTATTAAGAACATTGTTATTGTATTTGCACTATTTGTGATAGGAATACTGGCTGTTGATAAAAAATGTTTAGCTTATACTTTATCATGCAGTACTTCATATCATTCGATTAATACGAATAATGTGGATTCCGTTTCTAATACTGCCTATTTTAGAGTAGGAGATACAGTATATTCTAATGCGGCAATTGATACACAAAGCGACATAATGAAATATTATTATGCAAGAATTGAGAAAAATGGGGCTGTGATATTTTCTTCCTCCGAAAATTATACATATGGTATAAGATGGTTTTCTTGGGGACATGTTTTTAATAGTCCGGGAGAATATGTTTTCAAATTTGAAGAAAGAGATCAAAATGGTACTTCGCTTGGTGTACAATCAACATTTTATGTGCGTGACAGTATACCTAAGATTCAATCAAGTCCTAGTTCGAGGACAGTTAAGGCTGGAAATGCTACGATTTTTTCAGTATCCGCAACTGGAACCAATTTGAAATATCAATGGGGATATAATTATACAGGAGATACAAATAGATGGTATGAGATTAGTGGGGCAACTAGTAGCAGTTACACAATTTTAGCAAATGCAATGACGGGAAGTTGTGATGGAAGATATTATTTTTGCAGGGTTTCAAATTATGGAAATGATAGTGTGTTTTCCATACCTGCTAAATTGAATATTAAATATGATGTTATTTATGATGCCAATGGAGGAAGTGGAGCACCATCAAGTCAGACAAAATATTATGATAAGTCGCTCTCTTTAAGTGGTCTAAAGCCTATAAGAACAGGTTATATATTTAAAGGTTGGTCGACAAGTAGTACGGCAACAAAAGCGTCCTATCAGCCGGGAGACAATTATACATCAAATAGCAATGCAACATTGTATGCGGTATGGGAGAAAATACAATATAACATATCCTATGATGCAAACGGAGGAAGTGGAGCACCATCTGACCAGTCGAAATATTATGATTCGACAATTACATTAAGAAGCGGCAAACCGACAAGAAAAGGCTATCTATTTAAAGGATGGTCAACAAGAAGTACGGCATTAAGTGCAGATTATCAGCCGGGAGACAGATATTCGTCAAACAGTAATTTAACGTTATATGCGGTATGGGAACAAATCAAATATTATGTATATTACAATGCCAATGGGGGAAGTGGAGCACCATTTGAACAGTGGAAATATTATGATTCAACACTTGTGTTAAGAAGTGGCACACCAATAAGGGTGGGATATACATTTAAAGGGTGGTCAACTAGCAGCACTGCAACAAGTGTGTCCTACATGCCCGGCGGTACTTATACTGCAAATAGAGACATGACATTGTATGCCGTATGGAAGGCAATGCCGACAGTGACGCCGACGCCGCGACCGGGTTCTTCAATAAATCAAGGCACGCAGATTACGTCGCAACCTTCGAGCCTGTATTCAAGTACAGGGTTATATACACCTGCAAGTGCCGGTAATAACAAAAAGAAGGCAGCTAAGTTAAAGATAGGTAGTATTGTTGTTAAAAATTCATTAGTATGTAAGGTTACATCGTTGACCGGAAAGAAGGGAAAATTAAAGGTTATACGTTTGAGTTCCAATAAATTAAAAAAGGTAATAATTCCGCAGAAAATCAAAATGAATGGAGTTAATTTTGCCGTGACTGTAATTGGAAAAAATGTATTTAATAAGAAATGTAAAAGACTTAAGGTGATTTTTATTAAAAGTACAAAGCTTACCAAATTTGAGAAAAATAAGATAAATAAAAAGTGCAAAATAATTGTTCCGAAGTCAAAGGTAAAAAAATATACAAAACTGATAAAAAAGCTATAGAAAGAGTGATAGTATGAAGAGGTTTATAGGTATTATAATATTTGTTTTTTGTGGGTTAATGTTTAATACGCCCATTATTAGTTATGCGGAAGATGTGTATAGTGATTGGACAGACAAAAAGCCGGAAGGTGTAACGGACGTTCAAACGAAGACACAATTTCGATATCGAGAAAAAGAATTTACGAAACAAGTAAGCACAAAAGAGAAGGAAGATGTGGAAAATTGGTTATGTTATAAATCAGAAAAACAAATAGGTGAATATGGTGCATGGAGTGCATGGAGTACAAATTATGTTGGTGCATCAGAGGCGGTTGCAGTAGAACAGAGAAATGTTACGGATGTTCCGGGATTTTATTGGAATGTATATCATTATTATCATTGGAGAAACTCAAGCGGACATCATTATAGTGCCAATTATGTTTCTGGTTCTACATATTATACATTTGCACAGAAATCAACCGATTCACCGCAGATGTATTATGATGGCAGCTATGGAGGATACCGATTAAACAATAATAATGGAGGATATGGATGTAATTTTGATTCAGAGGTATGGTTTCTGGATAGTTCAACATGGAATCAACCGGTAACACATAATGAATATAGATACAGGGAACGTCCAATTACCTATTTGAATTATTATTACCGTTGGTCGGAGTGGTCTTCGTGGATTGACAATCAGGTTCCGTCATTTGGAGAGGATAGGGAAAATGAATTTAGAGTTATGTATCGATATCGGATTACAAAGTCCAATAATAGTGATAGTGAGAGTAAGCCGAATCAGACAACAACACAACCTACAAAAACTTCGTCAACTGCTTCGAGCCAAACTAAGAGCAATGCAACGAGTAAAAATAGTAACAAAAAGAAAATTACTAAAGCTAAAATTAAAGTTGGAGGTTATATTCTAAAAGAGCCATTAGCGTATAAAGTTGTGTCAGTGTCTGGGAAGAAAGGGAAATTAGAACTTATTGGTGTATTTTCATCTAAATACAGTAAATTAAAAAAATGAGAAGGATTGTAATTCCGAAGAAAATTAAATACAACGGTATTAATTTTGTTGTGTAAATTATTGGGAAAAACATAATTCCCCGCGCAGCAAAGAAAATTAAAATAATACAGATTGACAGTACAACTATTAAAAAAGTTAAAAGGAATAACTTTGCTAAGAAAAAGGTTACGATAGTAGTTCCAAGAGCAATGAAAAAGAGGTATACAAAATTGTTAAAAAAATGGAGGAGGTAACATTTTATGAAGAAAAAGGGATATTTATTTTTAACAGTTGCATTGTTTATGATGACAATACTGTTTTTGCAGAGTGAATCAAAAGCTGTGATGACATCGTGGAATGCAGAACAGCCGCCAGAAGGTGCGAAAGGAGTGGAAAAAAGGACAGAATATCGGTTTCGTGATAAATCCACACAAACATCTTACAGTACATCATTAGGTGGATGGACACAGGCGGGAGGAAGCTGGGTTGCTTCAGGAAGTGGGCAAGTCGACTATGTAAGTTCTTTTCCGAGTGGTTTTGAGGCAAGGAGCGGCATTTATCAATATTACAATCGTGCACCGGTAGCCCCTTCGGAAACAGCCACAAACAAGACAACAGTAAGTACCAGCCACATTGGTTATATTTATTATCACTGGTGCAGAAATGGAACCTATTATGGAAATCAGAAGAATCGGACAGTAAACGGAGTATATACGGATAAGTTTTGGAATTTCCATGCCTTTTTTACTTCTTCACCGTTAGGATGGGATTCCAAAGGTGCATTTTATGGTGATTTACCACAACATTGTAATGATACCTATTGGTGGATTGGATATGGAGAAGGAGTTGCGGCTAATATTCCGGTGTATCGCTGTTCCTATCAACAGTACAAAAAGCTTTTTAAATACTATAAATGGTCAAAATATTCGGATTGGTCAGCTTCTGCACCGGTGCCTGGAAGCAATCGTGAAATTCAGAAAAGAATAGCATATCGATATGAAGAAGATAGCATTAAAAGTATTGCGCCATCAATTGTAACGACTTATACGGTAAAAACAAGTACCGGGAAGTCTGGTAAAAACGCTGCCAAAAAGAAAGTGAAGATTCGTTTAAAAATGATGATTATAAGAGGATTTAAAGGTTATCAGATTCAATATGCGACGAATAAAAAGATGAAAAAAAGCAAAAGTATCTGGGGAAAAAAGAAGAGTGTGGCTATTTCTGTAAAGAGAAAAAAGATATATTACATTCGAGTGAGATATTATAAAAATAAATCCCATTCAAAGCAAAAGGTTTTTAGTAAGTGGAGCAAAATTAAAAGACTAAGTGTAAAAAAATAATTTTGCAGCATTTGTATAGGATATCGTTATCTTGTCAACCCTAACTCAAAAAGCAAAGGAGACGATTTTTTGAGTTACCAGATTTTAATGGACAGCTGCGGCGATTTATCGGAAGGAATGAGAAATAATGAGCATCTGCGGATGATTCCTCTGCAAATCCGAGTGGGGCAGAAAGAGTGGCCGGACGATGGACATATCAATAAACAGGAGTTGTTTGATGAAATTTTAGAGACGGATGTGCTGCCAAAATCGGCGTGTCCGGCACCGGATGCTTATTTGCAGAGGTTCGATAAAAATGCAGACCGTATTTATGTGATAACGGTTTCTTCAGCTCTTTCCGGTTCTTATAACAGCGCGAGCCTGGCGAGAAAACTTTGGCGGGAGGAGAACAAAGGAAAAAAGGGGCAGAAAATTTATATCATTGACAGCAAAAGTGCATCCGCGGGGCAGACATTACTGGCAGGAGCATTGATGCGTTGGGAAAATAAAGGGTATTCCGAAGATGAAATTCGTAAGCGGATAAAAAAACTCCGCAGGGATATGATGACGAAATTTGTGTTAAATGATTTGACGATGTTAGAGCGAAGCGGAAGATTAAATGGCCTTCAGGCAAAACTTGCGGACGCTTTTCATATCTGTCCGATATTGGCATCAACCGATGAAGGAACCATTTGCCAGACCGGTCAGGCGAGAGGTATGAAACGTGCGTTGTCTGCGATGGTGCGTGCAATTGGAAATGAAAATAAAGAAAAAAAGATTTCGCATATTGTAATTTCACACTGTGGGCAGGAGGCAGGAGCATATGAAGTAAAGAAAAAATTAAATAAGATACTCCCGGATTGTCAGATTCACATTGTTGAGACGGGAGGGATTGCAAGTGTTTATGCAGGAATTGGCGGTATTATTCTGGCATATGCATAAATTCATTGATGAGGTGGCAGACGGAATCAGTTGCTAGTTCCGTATTTTCTTCCCATGGTATAAAAACTTTCTTGTCTTTTCGGGTGAGCGAAAAAACAGGAGAATCCCAGTCGGTGCCAGCCGGCAGCGGAAGAAATCTGCCGTCTTTTTTGATGTAGCAGTTAGCGGCAGTTGCTTTCTGACGGTAGGCAGGTTCGACAAAACAGCCAACGCTTTTATGTACCGCCATATCTTCCTTTGGCAGATAATAATAATTTTTATAGTCGGCAAAAAAGTGGTACAGCGTACCTTCCCAAAGCGGCACCTCGATAGAAAGGGATTTCCCTTCAAAAGAAAAGGAGATATCACCTTTTTGAAAGGAAAGATTTGCCGGCACTTTTTTCTCTAAGGTGTCGGTAAATAGAACGCTGTGTTCCGTTGTCTGTACACTCGGGCATATCGGTTTATACGTTGTGTAGGCAAGGAGAAGTGCACATACAATGGTACCAATCAAATCATCTTCATTATGAAAGAGCAGTCTGTTCTTTTTTTCTAAGGATTCCGGATTATGAAAAAATTTCTCATGCATAAATTCCGTGTAAAGTGTGATACATTCTTTTCCGCTTAAAAGTTCATGTCTGGTAAAACCGGCAAGACGCTCCATTGTAATCAATTTTTGATTGGGAACCGGGAAATATTTTTTGATGTGTTTGACTGCCCGGTAAAGGTCAAGTGTCTGCTTTCCGGCAAACGGAGACGGCATATGATTGGTGCGGTATTTCTTTTCCAAATAAGGGATGTCAAAGGTTGCACCATTATAATGCGCAATCCATTCGTACTTTTCTGAAAACTCAGAAAATGCCTGCAAAAGACGTACTTCACTCACATAATCGTCGGCAAACCACTGGTTTAGAACCCACTTATTATTTTCAAAGGTAATTGTGCCAATCAGATAAAGAGACGAAACAGCAGCAGAAAGTCCGGTAGTTTCAATATCAAAAAAACAGATGTTTTCTGCCGGAGCCGGTAAGATAGACGCTGCATTGTTAAGTTGTTCTTCATAGGAAGTAAGTAACTTTGCTGTGTGTTCCATGGTTAATCCCTTCTTGTTTTTTTGCTGTAGTTCGTAAAAATCTGAACTTATCATAGCAAGAAATGAAAGGATTTGCAATGTTTGTAAAGCTGCTTGATAAATATTAGCGGATGAAAAGAGGCGGCTATAGTATGACTTAGCCCAATTACCAAGTTTTATACAATTAGTTTATGCCATATGTTTGCTATCAATTCCTTTGTATTCCAGTAATTCCGTAGAAAAACTTTGTGACGAGTGGGTTTTGAGTACGTCGGTATG